>Ga0247611_10002640_pt1 | contig 28283 bp, 20 predicted proteins | sample 177DNAGHGhighgp2_FD_192422 | JGI IMG/M metagenome (GOLD analysis project Ga0247611, IMG submission 192422) | Sheep rumen microbial communities from Palmerston North, Manawatu-Wanganui, New Zealand - 1770 DNA GHGhigh gp2 | ecosystem: Host-associated > Mammals > Digestive system > Stomach > Rumen... | reverse complement strand
GAATATTTACAGCCTGAGAAAAAGCAAGAGATTTTCGCGAAGTACGGGAAGTCCAATAAGGACACCGGCTCTCCTGAGAGTCAGGTTGCTTTATTTTCCTACCGTATCGCTCACCTTACCGAGCACGTGAAGAAGAACAAGAAGGACGTGGCTACCCGTCGTTCCCTTCTCCGCCTGGTCAGTAAGCGCCGTCAGCTTCTGAACTACCTTCAGAAGGTGGACATCGAGAGATACAGGGCACTTATCAAGGAGCTGGGTCTCCGTCGATAAGTTCGAGAATAGGAAAATGCGGGGGCAGAGATCTATGCAAGGCAGGATCTCTCCCCCTTTTTCGATGAAAAGAGATTCCGGGTCGTCCTTCGACAAGCTCAGGAACCGCCCGGAATAACGATAGAAGACGTAAAGACGTAACAGAAGTAAAACAAATGAACATCATCAACAAGAAGATCGAATTGCCCGACGGTCGGGTGATCGAGATCGAGACCGGCAAACTGGCCAAGCAGGCCGCCGGTTCCGCGGTGGTGAAGATGGGCGGCACGATGCTGCTCGCCACTGTCACCTGCGCGAAGGAAGTCAAGGAGGGTACCGACTTCATGCCCCTCACCGTAGATTATCGTGAAAAGTATTATTCTGCCGGCCGTTTCCCCGGCGGTTTCCTCAAGCGCGAGAGCCGTCCCTCCGATTACGAGGTGCTCATCGCCCGCCTGGTGGACCGTCCGATCCGCCCCCTCTGGCCGGATGACTTCCATCTCGAGGTCTTCGTGAACATCATGCTCATCTCCGCGGAGAAGGACATCCAGCCCGACGCCCTCGCCGGCCTGGCCGCCTCCGCCGCCCTCGCCTCCTCCGACCTGCCCTTCGGCGGTCCGGTTTCCGAGGTCCGCGTGGCCCGCATCGACGGCCAGTTCGTGATCAATCCCGGTTTCGCCGACGGCGCCCGCGCCGACCTCGACCTGATGGTCGCCGCCACCGAGGAGAACATCATGATGGTCGAAGGTGAGATGAACGAGGTGTCCGAGCACGACATGCTCGAGGCCATCAAGTTCGCCCACGAGGAGATCAAGAAGCACTGCCGCGTGCAGAAGGAGCTCATGCACGAGCTCGGCACCGACGTGAACAAGCGTGACTACCCGCATGACGAGGAGGACGAAGCCCTCCGCACCGCCGTCCGCGAGTTCTGCTATGACAAGTGCTACAAGCTGGCGAAGAGCGCCGCGCCCAAGCACGAGCGTGAGGCCGGCTTCGAAGCCATCCAGGCCGAATTCCTGGCCACCCTGTCCGAAGAGGACCAGGAGGCCAAGGCCGCGATGGTCGCCCGCTACTACCACGACGTGGAGAAGGAAGCCATGCGCAACATGATCCTGGACGAAGGCTGCCGTCTGGACGGCCGCAAGACCGACGAGGTCCGCCCGATCTGGTGCGAGGTCGACTACCTCCCCTGCGCCCACGGTTCCGCCATCTTCACCCGCGGTGAGACCCAGTCCCTCGCGAGCGTGACCCTCGGCACCAAGCTGGACATGAAGGAGATGGACGAGGTCCTCATCCAGGACGACCAGCAGTTCGTGCTCCACTACAACTTCCCGCCGTTCGCTACCGGTGAGGCCAAGCCTCAGCGCAGCGTGGGCCGTCGCGAGATCGGCCACGGCAACCTGGCGATGCGCGCCCTCAAGCCCGTCATCCCCACCGCTCCGGAATTCCCGTACGCCGTGCGCGTCGTTTCCGATATCCTCGAGTCCAACGGTTCCTCCTCCATGGCTTCCGTCTGCGGCGGCTGCCTGGCCCTGATGGATGCCGGCGTGAAGATCAAGAAGCCGGTGGCCGGCGTGGCCATGGGCCTGATCACCGACGCCGAGCGCCCGAACGACCGGTACGCCATCCTCACCGACATCCTCGGTGACGAGGACCACCTCGGCGACATGGACTTCAAGGTGACCGGCACCAAGGACGGTATCACCGCCACCCAGATGGACATCAAGGTGGACGGCCTCTCCTACGAGGTCCTCGAGAAAGCCCTCGAGCAGGCCCGCCAGGGACGTATCCACATCATGGGCGAAATGCTCAAGACCATCGCCGAGCCGCGCGAGGACTACAAGCCCTTCGTGCCGCGCATGGTCCAGATCGAGATCCCGTCCGACTTCATCGGCGCGGTCATCGGCAAGGGCGGCGAGACCATCCAGGGCATGCAGAAGGAATTCGGCACCACCATCACCATCGAGGAAGTCGACGCCGGCAAGGGCGACGGCACCACGAAGGGTGTCGTGGACATCTTCGGCGTGGACAAGGCCGCGATGGATGCCACCCTGCAGCGCATCAAGGACATCTGCGCCGTTCCGGAGGCCGGTCAGGTCTACCACGGCAAGGTGGTCTCGATCCTCGAGTTCGGCGCCTTCATCGAGATCCTCCCGGGCAAGGAAGGCCTCCTGCACGTGAGCGAGATCGCCTGGACCAAGACCGACAAGGTCGAGGACGTCCTGAAGGTGGGCGACGAGGTCGATGTGAAACTCCTCGAGATCGACGCCAAGACCGGCAAGATGCGCCTGTCCATGCGCGCCCTCACCGAGAAGCCGGAAGGTTACGTGGAGCCCAAGCGTCCCGAGCGCGGCCCGCGTCGCGATGGCGACCGGGGTCCCCGTCGCGACGGTGATCGTGGCCCGCGCCGCGAAGGCGGCGAGCGCCGGGAAGGCGACCGGGGTCCGCGCCGCGACGGCGACCGCGGCCCGCGCCGCGAAGGCGGCCGTGACGACCACCACGCCCCCCGCAAGCCCCGCTTCGAGGGCAGCGACAACGAGCCCAAGAACAACGAACCCGACGTGTTCTAAACACGCCCCGCAAGCCTAGAAAAGCCGGCCCCGCATGAGGCCGGCTTTTTCGTTGGCTTACAACGACTTACCTCTCCAGAGGTGCACCACGGGGTGCACCTCTCTGCACTCAACTCCTTGATTCTCTTCACTTTGCCCCTCAAGAGGTGCACTTTCGGGTGCACCTCTCACTAATCAACCTGCTGCCTTAGTGCGCATTTACAATTGAGAGGTACACCTCCTAATCCCTATCACCTCCACAAGAAACACATAAAATGCATACTGAAACAACACAAGTTATCCACATATCCGTTGAAGTGTAGACGATTTTCGCATACTTTGGCGAAAAAAGAACTATGCGCGGCCACAAAAGAAAACTTCCGGCGGATACATTCGAGCATATCTACATCCGATCCATCAATCAATTCGTCATTTTCTATACCATGGAGGACCGACTGGTCTATTATACGGTCTTTGCTGTCATGGCGAAGCGGTATGGTGTTACAGTTTTGGCATTGGCCTTGATGTTCGATCATATCCATCATCTCATCAAAACGATTTCCCGAGAACTCTACGGCAAATTCATCGGTGTGACGACATCGACCTTTGCCATGGCCTACAACCGAGACAGTGGCCGGAAAGGACCTCTCTTCCAAAAGGCTTATGGGAACTCCGCAAAACGCCGGGACAAAGACATCAGGAATTGCATCGCATACAACTATAACAATTCCGTTGAGAAACTCCTTTTCAACCGTGCGGAACAGGATCGATGGAATTTGTTGGCCTATATCGACAATCCCCATCCTTTCTCCGCACCCATCGACAGGAAGAAAGCCTCGAAGAAGCTACTAATGTCAATGGACGCTGTCGTTCTTTTCCATGGACGGAACGAGTTCCTGGACTATCCGGTCGTGCGGAGACTGTTTGAAGGCCTGGTCCCGGAAGAGCGCGAACAGTTACTTGACTTCATTATCTATTTGTATCTGCCCATCGACAAGGAAAGCCTGCTCGGTTTTTACAAGAGTTATGATGCCATGGTGCTCGCCATCAACTCGAACACAGGTAAGGAGTATGACATGAACGAAATCTATGATCCTGAATCACATCAGGACTTTGTACGGATGCTGAATCTAACCAGGCGCTCCAGTTTTGCGACCGATTCCCGAAGCATCATTCTTGCGCCCGACGAGCTGAAATGGAAGATTGTCAAAACTTTCATGGACCGCGCAGGGGCCTCACTCAATCATGCAAAAAGGTTTCTGCATTTAGAGTAGCCTGATTTTCAGACACTTTTCATCTGAGAGGTGCACTCTCCGGTGCACCTCTTGTCCTTTAACTGCTTGATTTATGGCAAATTAACAATTTAGAGGTGCACTTTTAGGTGCACCTCCGAACAATCAATTCACTGATTATCAGTAACTCTTTCTTCTAGAGGTGCACGCGGATGCACGATCTTCCAGCCGATGGCCGCGACGCAGATGGACATGAGGGGGCTGATCAGGTTGAAGAAGCAGAAAGGGGCATAAGTGAGGGTCGGGACCGAGAGGATGGTGGCCTGGGTCATGCCACAGCTGGACCAGGGGAAGAGCGGCGAAGTGACCGTGGCGGAGTCCTCGACGGAACGGCTGAGCAGGCGCTCCTCGTAGCCGCGGTCGCGGAAGGTTTTTCCGAAGATGTTGGAGGTCAGCAGGATGGACAGATACTGGTCCGAGACGATACCGTTAAGGGTCGTGCCCGTCACGACGGTCGATGCGACCAGTCCCGTGCGGGTGCGGGTGAAGGGATTCAGCAGTTGGGCGAGGCGGGCAATCATGCCGCTGGCCTGCATGCAGGCGCCGAAGCACATCGCACAGAGGATCAGGAACACCGTGTTGAGCATGCCCAGCATGCCGCGGGTGGCCAGGAGGCCGTCCACCTCGGGATGACCCGTCTCGAGGGACAAGGTGTTGTAGATGCTCTCCACCGTACCGGCAAGCAGGACGCGGGCGCGGGAGCCTTCGGTGACTTTCGCGCCGATGTCCTCGATGATGCCGGGCTGGAAGACCAGGGCGGCGACGGCCGCGGCGAGGACCGAGAGGGCCAGCACCGGCAGCGCCGGCATGCGCTTCAAGATGAGCACAAGCGTCACGGCCGGGACGAGGAACAGCCAGGGCGTGATGTGGAACTTGCCGGCCAGGACCGTGGTGTACAGGTCGATCTGCGAGGCCTCGGTCCCGTCATGCGACAGGCCCAGGACCGTGAAGATGACGAGGGTGATCACGATGGACGGCACCGTCGTGAAGAACATATAGCGGATGTGCGCGAAAAGGGGGACCTTGTTGACGGAAGAAGCCATCACCGTCGTGTCCGACAGCGGGGAAATCTTGTCGCCGAAATAAGCGCCGGAGATGATGGCGCCGGCGATCATCCCGTCGGAGAAACCCTCGGCCCGGCCGATGCCCAGGAGGGCGACGCCGATGGTGGCGATCGTGGTCCACGAGCTGCCGGTCATCACCGAAATCACGGCGCAGATGACGCAGGCCGACAGGAGGAACACCTTGGGGCTGATGATCTTGACGCCGTAGTAGATGAAGGTCGGGACCACACCGCTCATCGTCCAGGTACCCGAGACCCCGCCGATGAGGAAGAGGATGAGCGTGGCGCCGGCGATGTCGGAGAAGTTATGGCCGATGGCCTTCTCGAACTCTTTCCAAGGAGTCTTGAAGAAGATCGATGCGAGCAGCACGCAGACGCCGGACGAGGTGAGCAGGGCCACCTGGCTGGCGCCCAGGATGGCGTCGCTGCCGAAAATGCCGATGTTGACGGCCAGCAGCGTGATGAGGACGAGGACGGGGACGAGGGAAATGACCGCCGTCCAGGCGGGGGATAGTTTCATATACGTTCGTCTTACTGGAGACAAAGATAAGAAAAAAGCCGTATCTTTGTATGTATGAGACGATGGATCACTGCCCTCGCGGCCGCGCTGGCGGCCCTGACGGGCGCCGCACAGGAATACGGCGTCGTGGATATCTCCGTGTGCAACCTGCGCGCCACCCCCGATTATGACGCCGAAATGGTCTCCCAGGCTCTCCTGGGGACGCCGGTCCACATCCTCCAGATCACCGACAAGAACGACTGGCCTGAGGTCCAGACCCCGGACACCTACACCGGCTGGGTCCATAAGGACGCCATCACACTCCTCACCTTCGAGCAGTACCATGCCTGGAATGCCGCACCGAAGATCATTGTTACGGCGCTGACGGGCGTGGTGTACGAAAGGCCTTCTCCCCGGTCCGCGACCGTTTCCGACGTCGTGGCCGGTGACCGGCTGAAGGACTTGGGACGGGCAGGACGCTACCATCGCGTCGGTTTTCCGGACGGACGGACAGGTTATTTGGACAGGAAACTGGGGCAGCCTGAAGCCCAGTGGCGGAAATCGCTGGACCCAAGCGTCGAGTCCATCCTCGCCACCGCATTGACCATGAACGGCTTCCCGTACCTCTGGGCAGGCATGTCACCCAAGGGTATGGACTGCAGCGGCTTCGTCCGGACCGTCCTCTTCATGCACGACATCATCATCCCGCGGGATGCCGGTCCGCAGTCCCGGACGGGCGAGCGGATCTATGGGACGGAAGATCTCCAGCCCGGCGACCTTGTCTTCTTCGGCCGCAAGGATGCGGCCGCGCCGAAGGTCTCGCACGTGGGCTTCTACCTGGGCGACGGCAAGTTCATCCACTCGCTCGGACTCGTCAAAATCGGCAGTTTCCGTCCTGAGGACCCGGAATACGACGCCTACAATACCGGCCGGTACCTGTTTGCCAGCCGGGTCCTGCCCTTCATCGACAGGCAGGAAGGCCTGAACACAACTATGACAAACTCCTATTACCTGGAATAATCCCATGCAGAACAGACGCGAATTCCTGAAAGTGGCTGGCCTGGCCGCCATCGGCGCCGGCCTGGCGGTCGGCTGCAAGCAGCGCCGGGTGCCCGATCCGGTCGTACCGCCCGGCGGCGACACCCTGAAACCGGTCGAGCCCGTCGTCGTCGGACCCCGCCGGATGAAGCTCCGCTTCTATCCCTACGAGCTCCAGCTCCAGCATACCTTCACCGTCTCCTCCTACAGCCGCAACACCACGCCGGATGTGCAGGTGGAAATCGACTACCAGGGCTACACCGGCTACGGCGAAGCCTCGATGCCGCCCTACCTGGGCCAGAGCGTCGATTCGGTGACCGCCTTCCTGGAGAAAGTGAACCTCGAGCAGTTCGCGGACCCGTTCTGCCTGGAGGACATCCTCGCCTACGTGGACAGCCTCTCCCCCGGTGACAGCGCGGCGAAAGCCGCCGTCGACATCGCCCTCCACGATCTCGTGGGCAAGCTGCTCGGCGCCCCCTGGTACCGGATCTGGGGCTACAATCCTGCCAAGGCTCCATCCACGACCTTCACCATCGGCATCGACACGCCCGAGGTCGTCAAGGAAAAGACGCTGGAATGTGCGGACCGCTTCAACATCCTGAAAGTCAAGGTGGGTACGGACAACGACAAAGAACTCATCGAAACCATCCGCACTGTCACCGACCTCCCGATCGCCGTCGATGCGAACCAGGGCTGGACCGACCGCTTCCAGGCGCTGGACATGATCTACTGGCTCCGGGACCATGGCGTCGTGATGGTGGAGCAGCCGATGGCCGTCAGCCGGATCGACGACCTGGCCTGGCTCCGGGAGCGCAGCCGGCTGCCCATCTTCGGTGACGAATCCGTCCAGGGGCTGGACGACGTGCAGCGGGCCGTGGGCGTATTCGACGGCATCAATATCAAGCTGATGAAATGCGGCGGCCTCCGGAACGCGCACAAGATGGTGGAACTTGCCCGCGGACTTGGGCTGAAAGTCATGCTCGGCTGCATGACCGAGACCTCCTGCGCCGTCTCCGCCGCCGCCCAGCTCTCCCCGGCCGTCGATTTCGCCGACCTGGACGGCAATCTGCTCATCTCCAACGACCTCTTCGAGGGCGTCGGCCTGCAAGGGGGCAAACTCGTCCTCCCCGACCGTCCCGGCATCGGCGTGGTGAAACGCGCCCCCACCGAAGAAAGTTAGGTCAAAATACGCTTGCAATTCCACGACTTTTTCGTATTTTTGACCACACGAACGTTTAACATTCAACAGTGATTACCATGGGTTCCATCATCTATTTCATCGGTCTGGTCCTCGCGATCCTCGCCGTCCTCGACATCATCAAGAAGCCCATCTCCCTCGTGGGCAAGATCATCTCCTGTGTCCTGGTGCTCATCACCAGCTGGGTCGGCCTCGTGGTGTACTACCTCTACGCGAAGAACCACCTCACCGAGTGGTTCAAGTAGTTCCAAAAGATTGCAAATTGAAAATTTAATCGTAAATTTGCAGTCCCAACGGTGAGGTGTCCGAGTGGTTGAAGGAGCCTGCCTCGAAAACAGGTGTACGTTTGCGCGTACCGGGGGTTCGAATCCCTTCCTCACCGCAACCAATTGCAGCCCAGCGCTTTAGCGCCGGGCTGTTTTGGTATGCGACGGACGGGAGCCGCTACTTTTTGATTTCCAGGCACACCATCGTCAGGTCGTCGCTGGCATCGGCCCCGGCGACATGTTCGGCGATGGCGGCCTGCATGCGTTTGACGGCGGTTCCCGCATCAGTATAGGGCTCGCTCAAGACAGCGAGCAGACGGTCGGAGCCAAAAATCTCATGCTCCGGATTCTCCGCTTCGTTCAGGCCGTCCGTGTACAGGAACAGCGGCGTGTCCTTGAAGCCGTCCAGATGCTCGCCTTCGAACTTCGCGTCCATGAGGATTCCGAGGGACATGTTGGCCTGGCAGGCCAGGAAGGCGGGCTTTCCGACGTGCGGGAGGACGACCGGCGGATTGTGCCCGCAGTTGCAGAAGTCCAGCCGCCCGGTCTGCAGGTCGACGGCACCGATGAACATTGTCACGAACATCATCTGCTCGTTCCCTTCGGAAAGGGTCTCATTGATCCGCTGCGCGATTTCGGCGGGCGCCAGCCCCCGGCGTCCCGCGGCGTGGAACAGGTTCCGCGCCACCGTCATGAACAAACTCGCCGGCACACCCTTGCCGCTGACGTCGCCGATGCAGAAATAGAGCCGGCCGCCCTGGATGAAATAGTCATACAGGTCGCCGCCCACTTCCCGGGCGGGCACCATGGATGCGTACAGGTCGATATCCTTTAGTTCCGGGAAAGGCGGGAAGACCTGCGGGATCATGCCCATCTGGATATTCCGGGCGATCTGCAGTTCCCGCTCGATGCGGACCTTGTTGGCGGTCGTCCGCTGCAGCTCGTCCATATAGGTGACCAGGGAGGACTGCATGTCGGCGAAGGAACGGGACAGGGTGCCCAGTTCATCGGGCCGCGTATTCTTCGGAAGGACGGTGTCGAAATGGCCGGAGGCGATGTCCTCCGCCTGCCGGGCCAGGTCGCTGAGCGGCTGCATCGCCCCCCGGATGACCCGGAAGCACGAGAAGAACAGCAGGAGCAATCCCAGGAGGATGATCGTCATCACGAGGCCCCCGAGCCGGTTGAACCGGCCGAAAATGTCGCTTTCGGGGCAGACGATCGCCATGCTCCAGCCCGTCGCCTTGAGGGGCGTGAAGAAGACATAGCTGCGCTTGCCGTCGATCTCCAGCCGCCGGTATCCGGCTTCCAGCGCCAGCATGCTCTTTCCCAGTTCGTCCTGGTCGGGTTTCGGGGCGATGAGGCCCTCAGTGAAGATGGTCTGGTAGAAGAGCTTGTCGGGGTCCGGATGCACCAGGTAGGTGCCGCCGCGGCTGATCAGGATACTGTAGGAGTGCGGATACGGCTTCACGGACGAAAGGTTGTCCGACAGCCATTTCAGGGAGATGTCCAGCGAGAGGCTGCCGATATACCCTTCGGAGGTCGTCAGCGGCTTGCAGTAGGAAACCATCCGCTGCGTCTGCCGGTCTTCGGCGTCATCCTGGTCCCAGTCGCTGTAGGGCTCGGTCCAGCAGGGCTGGTTCAGGAGCTTGGGCTGGAGATACCAGTCCAGATAGAAATACTGGTAGTCCACGTCGCCCTCCTGCTCGGTCTGCAACGTGCCGCCGACATAGCCCGAATAGGCGGAATAATAGTGGCGGCCCTTGTAATAGTCCGGTTCGAAAGAGATGGAACAGCCGGACAGGACCGGATTGCTCTGCACCGTGGACCGGGAGTACTCCATCATCGTCTCGGGTTCCTCCAGATGGCGGTAGACCAGCCATTCCAGATTGTCGGCGGAAAGCTGCACGTCCTCCAGGATGTTGTTCAGCCGGAGGACCGAATTCTCCACGACCTGGGTGGCCCGGAGGATGGCTTCCTCGCGGACGAAATGCCGGGACACGACGAAAAAAAAGGCCATTGCCGCCAGGAACACGAGGGCGGCGAAACTGACCACCCAAAGGCTCAGGCGCGCCGAGAAGGAGCGGCGGAAGGTGTCGAGCAGTTTCTTCATGGCAACAGGTCCTCACAGGTGATCCGCCGGGAAATCATCCCGGCCTGCTCCATCATCTCGTTGGCCTTGTCCACCATATCGGGGCGGAGGCGGAATTCCTTTTCCCCCGAATCGTGGTCATGCTGCAGGCGGATGACCTCCTTCAGCATCAGTTCCTGCAGGGTCCGGTTCGTGGGAATGCGGAACTCGCGGACGTACCGCATCACCAGGTCCAGGGTCTCCTGCGGGTGTTCGTCCGCCCATTCCCATCCCCGGCGGCTGGCACGGGCGAAAGCCTCGGCCTGCGCCCGATGGGTCTGATAGTATGCCCGCGTCACATACACGCCCTCTTGCTGGACATTGTATTCATGGTCCTCGAACCGGTAGATGCCCGTATCCGGCTGGATGATCCGCGTCTGGAGGAGCTGGTAGTACTCGTCATAGCTGCGGGCCAACGTGGCGTCGACGGCGCCGGCGATGAAGATATTCTTGACGGAAGCCGCCTGGATCCATTCATAATCGAGGTTCTCCATCTCGGCGAAACTGCGGGCCAGCTGGCCGAATCCGGCCCGGAAGGCCGCCACCTTCGCCCCGCGGAGCGTCAGCGGATCGGCTCCCCAGCGGGAGATGATGACCGTCGCGCTGTTCATCGAGGTCTGGAGGATATTCACGAGGGGCAGGCCGCTGTCGATGGTCCGCATCGCCAGGGACAACGGCAGGATGGTCGCCTGGCAGACGCCCGCCCGGATATTGTCCACGGCGGAAGTCGTGGCGTAAGGATGGGCAATCTCGACATCCAGTCCCTCCTCCGCATAGAAGCCCTGCTCCAGCGCCACGTAGTAGCCGGCGAACTGGGCCTGGGCGGTGGACTGGGGGGTGAACACGAAACGCTCCCCCGCTTCCTGCGCGGCGGCTGACGCCGCAAAGGCAAACAGGGCGCTGACGATGCCAATGAGTTTGCGGATCATGAAGCGGAGGCGGAGGGATTCGAACCCCCGGGACGTTGCCGCCCAACAGTTTTCAAGACTGCCGCCATCGACCACTCGGCCACACCTCCATGGAGGGACAAAGATAAAAACTTTGTCCCGAATATTACTCTTCCTTCGAGAAGAATCTCCACTGGAACAGGATCAGGTAGATCGCGCCTACCGTGACGCAGCTGTCCGCGAAGTTGAACACCGGTTCGAAGAAGATGTCCCCGCCCACGAGCGGGACCCAGTCGGGCCAGGTCCAGAGCGGGAAATAGAACATATCCACCACCTTGCCCTGCATAAAGGGGGCGTAATGGCCCCAGGTGGCAACGACACCGGGCGCAGACTCGGTGAAGACCAGCCCGTAGAACAGGCAGTCGATGATGTTGCCGAGCGCGCCGGCGGTGATGAGCGTTAGGCCGACCAGGACGCCGGTAGGAACCGGAGCGCGCTTGTCTCCGTCGCTCCCCCGCTTCATGAGCCGGGAGATCCACACCGTCAGGACGGCGAAGAGAACAATCCGGAAAGCGGTCAGGGCGTATTTGCCGATGACTCCGCCGAACGACATCCCGAAAGCCATTCCCTTGTTCTCGATGAACAGGATCTGGAACCAGTCTGCCCCGAACACGTTGAAGTGCTCCCCGATGGACATACTCGTCTTGACCAGGACTTTGATAACCTGGTCGATGATCACGAGGACGGCCCCGAGGATGAGTAGTCCCTTTCCTTTGCCCAGCCGCATAGGGGAACTAGTTCTTCCCCTGACGGGCCAGCATCTCTTTCGCTTCCACGGTGAGCGTGGCGTGCGGGACCAGGCGGAGACGCTCCTTGGGGATCAGCTTCCCGGTCACGCGGCAGATGCCGTAGGTTTTATTCTCGATGCGGACAAGCGCCGCCTCGAGGTTCTGGATAAACTTGTACTGACGCTGCGCCAGGGCGCTCGCCTCCTCCTTGGACAGTTGGAAAGCGCCGTCGTCCTCGACCGTCTTGAAGGTCGGGGCGGTGTCCAGGATGTCGTTTCCACCGGCGTTCATGATCACCTTGCGGAGAGTGGCGTATTCGGCGCGGGCCTTGTCCAGCATTTCATTGATAATGCCGCGGAATTCCTCGAGCTCCTCGTCAGAATAGCGGGTTTTGGTGTTCTCTTCCATCGTATCTGTCATTTAACGTTTTACTGTGATTTGAATGGTGCCTTCGGTCCACTCCACCTCGCGGGCATCGGCAGGGGCCTCGGCGGCCGGGGCCAGCTTCACGCTGCGGGAGAGAGTCTGGGAGCCGATCCACTCGCCGAAGGCGGCGAGGGCGGGCGCGATTTCGGGCGCATCCGCATAGACGACGGTGTCGATGCGGTCGGTGACCTCGAAACCGGCGGTCTTGCGGAGGTTCTGGATGCGGTTCACCAGCTCACGGGCCACGCCTTCACGGCGCAGGTCGTCGGTGAGTTCCACGTCCAGGGCGATGGTCAGGGCGCCTTCGGAGGCAACCAGCCAGCCCGGCATATCCTCGGAGGAAATCTGGTAGTCGCCGGGATTCAGCACGACCTCGCCGCCCGGGAGGGCGAGCGTGTAGGCTTCTCCGGCGGTCTCGGCATTCTGGATGGCGGTGATCACGGCCTGGTCCAGCGAGCCGAACGCGGCGGCAATCTCCTTCATCCGGGCGCCGTACACCTTTCCGAGGGTCTTGAAATTGGGTTTGATCTTCTTGGTAAGGATACCGGTGGTATCCGTCACGAATTCCATCTCCTTCACGTTCACTTCTGCGAGAATCAGGCCCTTGACGGCCTCCAGGCGCGCACGGACGGCGTCGGAGATGACCGGGACGAGCATCTTCGCGAGCGGCTGGCGCACGGGGATGCCCACCTTCTTGCGGAGGGCGAGCACCATCGACGTGGCCTGCTGGGCGAGTTCCATCCGCTCCTCCAGTTCCGTGTCGATGACGGAAGCATCGGCCTCGGGCATCAGGACATAGTGGACAGATTCCTTCGCTCCGCCCGGAATGACAGCGGTCAGGTCCAGGTAGAGCTGGTCCATGAAGAACGGGGCGATCGGGGCGGAGAGGATGGCGACGTCCATCAGCACGTCGTACAGGGTCTGGAAAGCATCCTTGTCACCGCTCCAGAAACGGGAACGGTTCAGGCGGACGTACCAGTTGGAGACATGGTCGCACACGAAGGTCTCGATGAGGCGGCCGGCGGTCTTGACGTCGTAATCCTCATAGGCGGCCTTGACCTCCCGGATAAGGGTATTCAATTTGGAGGTGATCCAGCGGTCGATTTCGGGGAGAGATTCCTTCGCTTCGCTCGGAATGACTGCGGGGGTCCAGCCTTCGATGTTCGCGTACAGCGCGAAGAAGGAGTAGGTGTTATAGAGGGTGCCGAAAAACTTGCGGCGCACTTCGTCCACGCCACCCTCGTCGAACTTGAGGTTGTCCCAGGGCTCGGCGTTGGTGAGCATGTACCAGCGGAGGGCGTCGGCGCCGTATTTGTCCAGGGCGTAGAACGGATCCACGGCATTGCCGAGGCGCTTGGACATCTTGTTTCCGTTCTTGTCCAGCACGAGACCGTTGGAGATCACGCGCTTGAAAGCCGGCGTCCCGCTCACCATCGTGTGGATGGCATGCAGGGTGTAGAACCAGCCGCGGGTCTGGTCCACGCCTTCGGCGATGAAATCGGCCGTGGCACCGAAGCGGTCGCCCTTCAGGCCGCGGAGGCCTTCCTGGGCGTACGGCATCGCGCCAGAGTCGAACCACACATCGATGAGGTCGGACTCGCGGACCATCTTCTTCCCGGAGTCGGACACCAGGAACATATCGTCCACATAGGGACGGTGCAGGTCGATCTTGTCGTAGTTTTCAAGGCTCATGTCGGCCGGATCGAAGCCTTTGTCCTTCAGCGGGTTGGACCTCATGATACCGGCAGCGACGGCCTTCTCGAGTTCGCTGTAGAGTTCCGCGGCGGAGCCGATGCACTTCTCCTCCTTGCCGTCCTCGGTGCGCCAGATCGGGAGCGGGGTGCCCCAGAAACGGCTGCGGGAGAGGTTCCAATCCTGGATGTTCTCCAGCCACTGGCCGAAGCGGCCGGTGCCGGTGGATTCCGGCTTCCAGCGGATCTGCTTGTTCAGGGCCACCATCTGGTCTTTCACGGCGGAAGCCTTGATGAACCAGGAGTCCAGCGGGTAGTACAGGACCGGACGGTCGGTGCGCCAGGAGTGCGGGTAGCTGTGCACGTGCTTCTGCATCTTGAACAGCGTACCCTCGGCCTTCATCATCAGACAGAGGTCCACGTCCAGGCTCGTTTCCTCGGTCCTGTGCTCGAAATACTCCACATAGCCGGACTTCACGTAGCGGCCGGAGAACGGGGCGTAGGACGGGTCCACGGTGGCGGCATAGGCGGGATCCAGGTCTTCCAGGCGGAAGAAGCGGCCCTGGCGGTCCACCTGCGCCTGCGGATTCCCGTCGCGGTCCACCGGCATGATGGCGCCGATGCCCGACGCGGCGGCGACGCGCTTGTCGTCAGCGCCGAAGGTCGGGGCGATGTGGACGATACCGGTACCGTCCTCGGTGGTCACATAGTCACCCGGGATCACACGGAAGGCGTCCCCGTCGGGCTTGAACCAAGGGATGAGCTGCTTGTAGCGGATGCCCACGAGGTCGGTTCCCTTGAACTTGCCGTCGAGGACCTTCCACGGGACGACTTTGTCACCCTTCTGGTAGCTCTCCAGGGGCACATCGGCGCCCTTTGCGTTGAACCAGGCCCCCACGAGGGCTTCCGCCAGCACGTAGATGGCCGGCGCGCCCGTATAGGGATTGAAGGACAGGACGCGGACATAGTCGATGTTCGGGCCTACGCAGAGCGCGGTGTTGGAAGGCAGGGTCCACGGGGTGGTAGTCCAGGCCAGGATGTACACCGGGAAGGTCTCCGTGCCGAACAGCGGCTGGGAGACGCCGTCCTTCACGACCTCGAACTGGGCCGTGGCGGTGGTGTCGGTCACGTCCTTGTAGCAGCCGGGCTGGTTGAGCTCGTGGGAGCTCAGGCCGGTGCCGTCGGTCGGGGAGTAAGGCTGGATGGTGTACCCCTTATAGAGGAGGCCCTTGTTGTAGATATCCTTCAGCAGGTACCAGAGGGTCTCGATGTAGCGGTTGTCGTAGGTGATGTACGGGTCGTTCATGTCCACCCAGTAGCCGACGCGCTGGGTCATGACCTCCCACTCCTTCGTATATTTCATCACCTCCTTGCGGCAGGTGGCGTTATACTCGCCCACGGAGATCTTCGTGCCGATGTCGGCCTTCGTGATCCCGAGCTTCTTCTCCACGCCCAGTTCCACCGGGAGGCCGTGGGTATCCCAACCGGCACGGCGGCGGACCTGGAATCCGGTCTGGGTCTTGTAGCGGCAGATGGCATCCTTGATGGACCGCGCCATCACGTGATGGATGCCGGGCATGCCGTTGGCGGACGGCGGGCCCTCGAAGAAGACGAATTCCGGGCAGCCCTCGCGGACTTCCAGCGACTTCTCGAAAGCGCGGTTCGCGAGCCATCTCCCGAGGATCGCGTTCCCCGTCGAAACCAAATCTAGACCCTTGTATTCTTTGAATGTCATATTTTTTGCCTAATTTTGCAATCACACCCTTTATTAAGGGTGCAAAGTTAAGCATTTTCAAGGACAATGGCAACACTCGACATCATCCTGCTCTGCTGCTTCATCCCCGGCATAATCCGCGGACTGTCAAAGGGTTTCCTTGAACAGGCCCTGGCCCTCGCGGGCATCGTCGTGAGCGTCTGGGCAGCTTTCCGGTTCTCCTCCCTGGTCTGCACGTGGCTCCAGCCCTATGTGAATATTTCGGAAACGACGCTGAATGTCCTCTCCTTCGCCCTCATCCTCATCGTCATCAGCCTGCTCGTGGTCCTCGTGGCGAAACTCCTCACGAAAGTGGCGGAACTGGCCATGCTCGGCTGGCTGGACAAGACGCTCGGCCTGGTGTTCGCCCTGGCGGTGAACGCCCTCGTCATCGGCGTCGTCATCATCCTGTTCGACACCGTCAACGCGAAGTTCGCGCTGGTGAAACCCGAGGTACTGGACGCTTCCATCGTCTATACGAGCCTCCGGGACCTCAGCTACCTGGTCTTCCCCTACCTGAAATCCTTCTTCTTCAAGCAATAGCATGGCCCGCATCCTCCTCATCGAAACATCGACCGCCCAGCTCTCCACCGCCCTCGCGGAGGACGGCATCGTGACGGCCTTCCGCCTCTGCGGAGAACCCCGTATGCAAGCCGCCCTCACCGCTCCCTACGTGAAGGAAGTGCTGGACGAGAAAGGATTGACCGTCAAGGATTTGGATGCCGTCTGCGTGGGCCGGGGACCGGGGTCCTACACGGGACTCCGCGTGGGAGTTTCCACCGCCAAAGGCCTCTGTTTCGGCGCCGGGATTCCCCTTCTCTCCGCAGGTACCCTGGATGTCCTCGTCAGTGAGGCGCACCGCCTGGGGGTGGTCCCCGAAGGCTGCCGGGCAATCGTCCCCATGGTGGACGCCCGCCGGATGGAGGTCTATGCCGCCGTCTTCACCCCGGACGGCCGGCAGCGCACCGAAACGAAACCCGTCATCGTCGAGGCCGGCAGCTTCGCCGCCGAACTCGCCGAAGGCCCCGTACTCTTCATCGGCGACGGCGCCCTCAAGTGCCGGGAAGCGATCCAGTCTCCGAACGCGTCCTTCGCGGAGGCCTTCCCTACCGCCATGGCCATGGCTCCTCTCGCAGAGGCCGCCTACCAAGAAAAACGGTTCGAAGACGTGGCGTACTTCGAACCGTTCTATCTGAAGGATTTCGTCGCGACCGTCAGCCGCAAGAAACTGTTTTAAAGCTTCGACTGCAGATACTTCCGCATGGACGCCGCATCGGTCACCGATGCGTTGGGGTCCATTTCGCCGTCCACCAGGAAGTAGGCGGTGGGCAGGGCTGTCAGGCCGTACTGCGTGATGACCGGGGACTGGTCGCCGCGGGTGTCGCAGACATTGGTCCACGGGAGCTGCTGGCTGCGGACCACCGTCGCCCAGGCCGTCTTGTCCACGTCCAGGGACACGGCGTAGATCTCGAAGCCGCGGTCGTGGAACTCGTTGTACACCGGAATCAGGGTGTCCATGTTGAAGAGCTTCTGCTCGTCGGTCGTCGCCCAGAAATAGAGCATGACGACTTTCGCCTTCGCGTCGGAGAGCTTGGCGTTCGTGCCGGCGAGGGTCGGGAGGTTGATGTCGAAGAAACCCACCTGCTCGGCTTCCTGCAGCCGCTGGTTGATCTGCAGGAGATTGGTCCGGCGGGCCGCTTCGCGCTCCAACGCCTGCACATAGCGGGAGTCGGGATACACGGCCTTCAGGGAGTCGCAGATGCTGCCGAACAGGATACCGTCCGTGGGCTGGTCAAACACGGCCAGGCCGTCGTTGACCCGCTGGAACAGGACCGGTACGGAGGTCAGGGACTGCGGATGCTCCATCACGTAGCGGACGCTCCGGCGGTAATAATCGACATAACGGCGGCTGAGTTCCGCCTGGGAATCCGGGTCCGCCGAGAGACGGGCCATGTCCAGCATGAACTGGGCATAGCTGTTTTCGACCTCCTGCAGGAGCAGGGACTCCTCGGAACCTTCGACGGTATAGTTGCCCAGGGTATCGGCGGTCACTTTCACATGGTCCCCCTGCTTGAGGAGGAGGGAAGCGATCTTCTTGTCCCCGTAGAACAGGTAGACGAATTCCGGGCAGTTCTCCTGCAGCTCGGGCTTGAAAGTGAAGGCGCCGGCGGCGTTCGTCCTGACCGTATCCAGCACCTGGTACCGGTTGACATCCAGGAGTTTCACGATGACGGGCGCGTCGGCCTTGTCCTGCAGGGTTCCGTCGATGACGGTCTTCGGGCCGCAGGCGGCCAGAAGGAAGGCCGTCGCGAGGACGGCAAGGATCTTAACGGTTTTCATACGCGGCAAGGATGGCATCGGCGATGGCTTTCATCTCCTCCGGAGCCAGGGTCAGCTTGGGCTTCCGGAAGTCCATGTCGGCTTCGGACTGCAGGGGTACAAGGTGGATGTGCGTGTGCGGGACTTCCATCCCGAGGACGGCGACGCCCACCCGCTTGCAGGGCACGGCCTGGCCGATGGCGACGGCGACCTCGCGGGCGAACTTCGTCAGGCCCTCGTAGGTCTTTTCGTCCAGATGGAAGATGTAGTCGTCCTCCACGTGCTTCGGAATCACGAGGGTATGGCCCTTGGCCATCGGAGCAATGTCCAGGAAGGCGTAGAAGTCTTCGTTCTCCGCGCACTTGTAGGAAGGGATCTCGCCGTTGGCGATCCGGGTGAAAATGGTAGCCATGTTACAGGGAAATGTCCAGGATCTTGAATTTCATGATGCCGCTCGGGACCTTCGCCTCCACGACTTCGCCCTTGCTGTGGCCGATGAGGGCCTTGCCGATCGGGGTGGACGCGGAGAGCAGGCCCTTGGAGAAGTCCGCCTCGGACTCGCCCACGATCTGGAACTGCATCTTCATCTTCGCGTTCAGGTTCTCGACCGTCACCTTGGAAAGGAGCTGGACGGTGTCCGCCGAGAGCTTGGACTCGTCGATCACGCGGGCATTCGCCACCTTTTCCTTGAGCCGGACGATCTTGACCTCCAGGAGACCCTGCGCATCACGCGCGGCATCGTATTCCGCATTTTCGGAGAGGTCACCCTTCTCCCGCGCCTCTGCGATCGCCGCGGAGATGATCGGACGCTGGGCCAATGCGTCGGCCAGGTCCTTCTTGAGCTTGTCGTAACCCGCCTGGGTCATGTACTCAATTGCCATAGTTTATCGTTGTTTTTGTTATTCTTGTGCAGTTAAAAAGGAGCCGACGACCGAAAATCCGGTCGTCGCCTGCTGGTTTTTGCAAAGATAGCAATTATTTTTGTTCCCGGCAACATTCCCGGTCCTTTTCCAACTGACCCTTCAGCGCTTCCAGCGACGGGAAATGCACTTCGTCGCGGAGCCTCCGGAGGAAGCCGATGCGGAGCGGCAGGCCGTAAATGTCTTCGTCGAAGTCGAGGATGTGCGTCTCGATAGTCGTGAAGGAACCGCCCACCGTCGGCCGCAAGCCGATGTTGGTCATTCCCCGATACTTCTTCCCAAGCACCTCTGCCTCAACGACGTACACTCCCCTTCCCGGCACCAGTTTCAACGGCTCGTAAAGCCGCATGTTCGCCGTCGGAAAGCCGATCGTCCTCCCCAGCCGGTTCCCGGCCACCACCACGCCCCTGAGGGCATACCCATACCCCAGCATCTCCGCCGCCTCTTCCACCTTTCCTTCCTCCAGCGCCCTTCTTATCTTCGTAGAAGACACGGGAGTCAGGTCAGGGTGACCAAACGGTTCTAACTCAATAAGTTCAATACCTATTGAAGAAGCGATCGGCTTCAGGGAAGCGGCCGTCATCCGGTCGGAGCCGAGCCGGTTGTCATAGCCCATCAGGAGGGTGGTGACCCCGAAGCGGTCACGCAGGATTTCGCGGAGATACTGTTCGGCGGTGAGGGCGGCGAAGGAGCGGGTGAAGTCCAGGACTTCGACCCGGTCCACGCCCAGGCCACGGAGCAGTTCCCTCTTCTCTTCCAGGGAATTGAGCAGACGGAGTTCGCGGGCGCCGTCTTGGAGGACGGCCCGCGGATGCGGCCAGAATGTGATAACGAGGGACTCGTCTCCGCGCTCACGCGCGAGGGAGACGAGTCTCTCGATCACAAGACGGTGGCCGAGATGGACCCCGTCGAAAAAGCCGGTGGTGGCGATCATGGGGCCTAGACCCACTTCACGCACTCGAAGTCCTGCCGGTGCGGCAGGAGCGGGTGCTTCGCGAAGATGCGGAGACCCACCTGGAAGGCGCCCGTAGTGGCCGGCATCACATCGACCGCATAGCGGGCGGTGCCGTCCTGGGTTTCGACCACCTGGAGTTCATTCACCTGGTCGATGTGCAACTGGCCGTGGATGTCGGTCTGCGCGAACACGAGTTCCACGCCCACGTACTCCGGACGGAGGTCGCCGAGGTTCAGCACGATCTCGCTGTGCAGCGGGTTCTTCTCGGAGATGTCGTAGGCCGCCTGCGGTTCGGTGCGGGAGACCACCTGGACGTCGTCCCAGTTGCGGCGGACGTGCTTCTTCCAGGCCGCGATCTCGCGGGCCACCTTGAAGTCGTCGGCCTTCACCAGCGTGGCGCGCTGCGCCTGCGGAGCGTAGTACTGGTCCATATAGTCGGTGAGCATCCGGTTGGTGGTGAAGTTGCAGGCCACCTGGGCGATGGTGTTCTTGATATAGCCGATCCACTCGTGGGAACGGCCCGTCGTGCGGTCCACGTTGTAGTAGGCCGGGGCGATGTCGTTCTCCAGAATCTGGTAGATCGTCGCGGAATCCAGTTCGTTCTGGAAGCCCTGGTCGTCGTAGGTGCGCTCCAGCGGGAGGGCCCAGCCGGCGCCTTCCTTGTAGCCTTCCACCCACCAGCCGTCCAGGACGGAGAAGTGCATCGTTCCGTTCATCGCGGCCTTCTCGCCGGAGGTGCCGGAGGCTTCCAGCGGACGGGTCGGGTTGTTCATCCACACGTCCACGCCCTGGACCATCCGCTTCGCGAGCGTGATGTCATAGCCCGGGACGAAGATAACCTTGCCGATGAAACGGGGATCCTTGGAAATGTCCACGATCTGCTTGATCAGGTCCTGGCCGGCCTTGTCGGCCGGATGGGCCTTGCCGGCGAACAGGAACTGCACCGGACGCTGGGGGTTGTTGACGATGGCATCCAGCCGGTCCAGGTCGCGGAACAGGAGCGTGGCGCGCTTGTAGGTCGCGAACCGGCGGGCGAAGCCGATCGTGAGGACGTCGTCCCGGAGATTCTCCAGGATGGTCACCAGCTCGGCCGGGGAATAGTGGTTGGAGATGCTCTTGTCCTGCAGACGCTCACGCACATAGCCGACGAGTTTCTTCTTCAGCTCCTTCTTGACATCCCAGACTTCCTGGTCGGACACCTCGTAGATGCCCTCGAAGCAGCGCTTGTCGTAGTGGTGGGTCTGGAACTCGTCACCGAACACCTTGGCGTGGACCGGCTTCCATTCCGGAGCGCACCAGGTCGGATAGTGGACACCGTTGGTGACATAGCTCACGAAGAGTTCCTCCGGCAGGTAGCCCGGATACATATGGGAGAAGATCTCCTGGCTCACCTTGCCGTGGAGCATCGACACGCCGTTCACGTTCTGGGAGATGTTGGCGGCGAGGTTGGACATCGAGAATTTCTCGTTCGGGTCCAGCGGGTTGTCCTTGCCCAGGGACATCAGCGTCTCCCAGTCCACCTTGAGGCGCTCGGGATAATGGCCGATGTACTGGCGCAGCATCCCCTCGTCGAAGGCGTCGTGGCCGGCCGGAACCGGGGTGTGCGTCGTGAAGAGGGAGGAGGCGCGGACCACCTCGAGGGCTTCGGAGAAGTCGAGGTTGTCCTTCTCGATGTACTCGCGGAGGCGCTCCAGGCCGATGAACGCGGCGTGGCCCTCGTTGCAGTGGTACACCTGGGTGTCGATCCCGAGCTTGCGGAGGGCGCGGATTCCGCCCACACCCAGCAGGAGTTCCTGCTTGAGCCGGTTCTCCCAGTTGCCGCCGTACAGGTGGTAGGTCACCTCGCGGTCCTCGGGGATGTTGGCCTCATAGTCGGTGTCCAGCAGGTACAGGTCCGTGCGGCCCACCTCCACCTTCCACACGCGGGCGGTGATGGTACGGCCCGGGAAGGCCACGCTCGTGGTGACCCAGTTGCCCTCGGCGTCCATCACCGGCATAGCCGGGATCTTGAGGAAGTCCTGGGCGTCGTAGTTGGCGACCTGGTAACCCTGGCCGGAGATGACCTGGTTGAAGTAGCCGAACCGGTAGAGGAAGCCCACGGCGACCAGGTTCACGTTCATGTCGGAGGTCTCCTTCAGGTAGTCGCCGGCGAGGATGCCGAGACCGCCCGAATAGATCTTGAGGGAAGTATCCAGCCCGTATTCCATGCAGAAGTAGGCGATGGAAGGGTCGGTACGCCGGGCCTTCTCGGCCATATAGGCGTCGAATTCGGCGAGGACGGCGTCCATCTTCTCGATGAAGGCGTCATCGGCGCAGAGCTGCTGGAACCGCTTGATGCTCACGGTGTCCAGCAGGGCCAGCGGGTTGTGGCCGGTGGTATGCCAGACTTCCGGATCGATGGTGCGGAAGAGGTCCTTGGCACTCTCGTTCCAGCACCACCAGAGGTTCTTCGAAAGCCGCTCGAGGGGAGAAAGTTTTGCGGGCAGGTGGCGCGTCACCAAGACGGTCCGCCAACTCGGATTGTTGAGTTCGGATTTCATGTACTGAATGGTCTTTTCTTTGGTTTTATAGGTGGGAAGGGCGTCGCGCACCTTCTCCAATGCCAGGGAATACGCCTCCTGGTAATAGGCGATCTGGTTGTCCCAGAGGGCGATCTGCGCCACTTCGCGGGCGTTCTCGCGGTACTGGTTGCGCACGTCCAGCTCCAGGCCGGCGATCTCGCGGACGCGGTCCGCGACGCCGTCCACGACTTCGTCGTAGTTGGAGTCGTTGCGGTCCAGCACGGTGATGCCCGGATGGGGGCCTGCATAGTGGTCCCGCACCCAAAGGCCGAAGCCGGCGAGGCTCGTGGTGAGGGTGGGCACCCGGAACGCAAGGGCCTCCAGCGGGGTATAGCCCCAAGGCTCATAGTAGGACGGGAACAGGGCGAGGTCCAGGCCGCAAAGCAGGTCGTAATACGGCATGTTGAACACGCCGTCGTTGCCGTTCAGGTAGGACGGGATGAAATACACCTTCACCTTGTCGCCGATCCCGTTCACGAGTCCGGTCTCCCGGAAACGGCGGGTGATGACGTCGTATTCGGCATTCATCAGGTAGTGCGAGACTTGGGTCTGGTACTGCGAGTCACCGTCGCCGGCGAGCTTCTGGACCAGGCCGCGGTCGGGACCGTGATGACCGGAGGGGATGAAGATGAACGCCTGGATGCTCCGGCCTTCGTAACCGGACCGGTTGAGCTTGTCCAGCGCGTCGATGAACACGTCGATACCCTTGTTGCGGAACTCGTAGCGGCCGCCTATGCCGATGAATATCGCGTTGGCGGGCACTTCCTCGGCGGACATCGCCGTCGCCACCTCCACCAGGCGCTGCCGGGCCGCGTCGTGCAGGTGGACATACTCCTCGTCGGAGGCGGGGGTGAAGGAGTTCTCGAAGCCGTTCGGCGTCACCACGTCCACAGGACGCTCCAGGAACTGGGCGCACTCCTTGGCGGTGATCTCGCTTACCGTCGTGAAAACGTCGGCCTCGCGGGCGGCCATCTTCTCCAGGGAGTGGAGGGCCACCACGCCGAAGCGCTGCGCCATCTCGTCCCCGTTGAAATAGGGCATATCGTCATAGAGCCGGAGGTTGTTTCCGGCGAGGCAGCGGCCGACGACCGTCGCGTGGGTCGTGAAGACCGTGGCGACGGGGATGTTGGCCCGCTTGAGCTGCAGCAGGCCCGCGCCGGTCTGCCACTCGTGGAACTGGGCCACGGCGTGGTCGGCAGACGACAGGTTGTAGTTGTAGAAGCTTTCGATCACCTTGCCGGCGACATAGCCGAACACGGCGGCTTCCTTGTAGTCCCAGTTGCCGGTGATGGAATCCACCCCGAATGATGTCCAGAAGTCTGCAAGGATCTTGTCGCACTGCGGGAGGAAAGTCTTGTAATCCACCAGCACGGCGACCGGGGTACCGGGAATGTTCCACTTGCCCACGCGCAGCCGGAGGCCTTCCGAGGCCGCCTGCTGCCGCCATGACCGGAACAGGAGCGGATCCTCGATGAAATCGGGATTGCTCGCCCGGTGCATCCAGACATCCGGTCCGATGAGGATGTGATGGCGTCCTAACTGGGATTTGAGGTGGAGCGCTTTCGTCGCCACGACGGTGTAGATGCCGCCCACCTTGTTGCATACCTCCCAACTGACCTCGAATAGGTAGTCCGGATTGACAATATGTTTATCCATCTACTTCTTCTTGACAGGGGTTTTCCGGGCGGCGGGTTTCTTCTTCACAGGAGCGGCTTCCACTTCACGGACCGCAGTTTCCTTCACGTCCAGGGCGGCGCGCTTCTCATCGAGCCGGATCTGGAAGTCGGACAGGACGTTCATGTAGTTGATGAACGCCTCGTACGGGGTGTCATACGGGTTGAAGTACTTGTGGACCTCTCCGTCGGAGAAGAATTTCGTGCACATGTAATAGAAGTGGTCGCTCTCCTGCAGGTGACCGAAGTCCTCCCAGAGGTCGGGATCGCCCACGATGGAAAGCTTTTCGGTCATCGCATAGACCTTGTTGAAGGCCTCCTGCTGGAGCTCGTTGCCCAGCCAGGCGGTGATGTCACGCTCTTCGTCGGCCCAGGAAATGGCGTCGGGGACGTCGAGGTCGGCGACCGGCTTGTACTTCTTCGTGGCCTCGGACGGGGTGACGAAGGAGAAGGTGCCGTCGGAGATCACGGCCTCCGGAAGGGCCTTCATGAAGTCGAAGATGCCGCTGGCGGCGCTCTGGTGCTCACCGAAGGTCTCGTAGTCCATGAACAGGTTCACGATGTCGTCGTTGCGGGCGGAATCCTTCACCCAGGCGAGATACTTCTCGGCCGTGAGGGGATACATGTCCCAGCCCTGGTTGGAGAAGCGGAAGGCGATGTCGTCGGACAGGCCATAGTTGCGGAGCAGGAGCCGGAGCTTGGGCTGGGTGTCGCAGCCGTACACGAAGTTCGGGCTCTGCCAGCCCATGATGTGGCGGGCGCCCTCGGTCAGCATCGTCTTGAAGCCGAGGCGGTACACGTTTTCGCCAATGGCGTTGGAGTAGATGAGCTCGGTGTTGCGGAAAGCGGTCGGGGTCACGCCGAACAGGTCCTCGATGGCCTTCTTGTGCTTCATCACCTGGTGGGTGAACTCGGATTCGGAGGCGAGGGACGCCAGGGAGTGATAATAGGTCTCGCACAGGAACTCCACGCAGCCGGTCGCGGCCAGGGCGCGGAAGCTGTCGATCACGTCCGGGGCGAAGCGCTGGAACTGCTCCAGGGCGGAGCCGGAGATGGAGAACGCCACCTTGAACTTGCCCTTGTTCGCCTGGATCAGCTGGAGCAGCTGGGCGTTCATCGGCAGATAGCACTTCTGGGCGATGCGCCGGAGGATGGTCCGGTTGGCGAAATCGTCATAGTAGTGGGAGTCCTTGCCGATATCGAAGAATCTGTAGAGCCGGAGCCGGGTGGGCTGATGGACCTGGAAATACAGGCAGATGCTTTTGGAAGCCATATGTATTGCGTTTTTATTTGACTACTGATTCATACACTTGCTTGAGCTTGGCGGTGGCGCCGTTCCATTTGAGGGCGTTCACTTCGTCGAAACCGGCCCGGGCGGAGAAGTCCGCGAGGGCAGGATAGTTGAGGAGGGCGTAGATCTCGTCGGCCATCGCGTCCACGTCCCAGAAGTCCACCTTGAAGGCGTACTTGAGGACCTCGGCGGCGCCGGACTGCTTGGAGATGATGGACGGGACGCCGGTCCGCATCGCCTCGAGGGGCGAGATGCCGAACGGCTCGGAGATGGACGGCATGATGTACACGTCCGAAAGGGCGAACATCTTCTGCACATCGGCCCCGCGGAGGAAGCCCGTGAAATGGAAGCGGTCGGAGATGCCCAGCCGGGCGGCGTGGCGGATGCAGCGGTTCATCATGTCGCCGCTGCCGGCCATCACGAAGCGGACGTTCTTGGTGCGCTTGAGCACCTTCGCGGCGGCTTCGATGAAATACTCGGGACCCTTCTGGTAGGTGATGCGGCCGAGGAAGGTGACGACCTTCTCCTTGACGCCGCGCTCGACCACGAGGTTCTCGCGGCCGCTGAAGTCCACGGCGTTATGGACGGTGACCACCTTGCCGGGGTCGATGCCGTAGCGGTTGATGACGATGTTCCGGGTGAGGTTGGAGACCGTCACCACGCGGTCGGCCATCATCATGCCTTTCTTCTCAATCGCGAACACGCGGGTATCGATGTTGTCGACGCTGCCGCGGTCGAAGGAGGTGGCATGGACATGGATCACCAGGGGCTTGCCGGTGAGTTCCTTCGCGGCGATGCCAGCGTAGTAGGTGAGCCAGTCATGGGCGTGGATGACGTCGAACTCATCCTTGCGCTGCATGGCGATCGTCCCGCCCACCATGGCGTAGCGGGCGACCTCCTCCATGAGGTTCGCGCCGTACTTGCCGGAAAACTTGTATTTCTGGCCGTAGCTGATGGAGAAGTCCTTCACCTGGCGCTTGCGGTCCTCGTCGACGAGGCGGGAGAATTCTTCCGGGTCCGCGTAGGGGACCATGTTGGTGCCGATGTGGATGAACTTGACCTTGTCGAGGTACTCCTCGACCGTTTCGGAGACCGTGTCCACCGCGACGTCGCTCGCGTTGATGATCGTCGTGGCGCTCTGGTCTTCGTCGCCGGAGGCGGACGGCATCACGAACAGGGTTTCGACGCCGTTGTACGCCAAACCCTTGACGATGCCTTCGCAGGCCGTACCCAGACCGCCCGCGATGTGGGGAGGAAACTCCCAACCGAACATAAGGACTCTCATGGTTTATTCCTCCTTGTATTTTTCGATCAACCAGTTGATGTTCAGCAGGGCGGACGTCGCGGTCGCAGAGGAGATGGCTCCGTGCGGCTCGTGGGGCGGATCACCGTCGTAGAGTTCGGAGAAGCAGCCGACGCCGTGCTTGGAAAGGTCCTCATAGAAGCCCTCGGTGAGATACTCGGCCCGCTTGATGAAGTTCTTGCCCATCATGTTGAAGCAGGCGTAGCAGTACTGGGCCAGCAGGAAGGTCCAGGCGCAGCCGTTGTTGTAGGCGAGGTCGCGCTCGATCTGGTTGCCTTCGTACACGCCCTTGTACTTGCTGTCGCGCGGGGAGAGGGTGCGGATGCCCCGGCGGGTGAGGAGTTCGTTGCGCACCAGGCGCATCACCGAGTGGATGACCTCGTCGGAGACGGGCTTGTAGTCCACAGACACGGCCCACAGCTGGTTCGGACGAAGGTCGAGGTTCTGGCCGTAGCCGTCCACATAGTCGGCGAGGAAGCCGAACTCCGCGTTCCAGAAGGTAGGCTGGAAGTTGCGGAGGACGAGCTCGCGGACCGGGGTCCACTGCTTGGTGAACTCGCTGTCCTTGCCGCCGTACTTCGCCTCCAGGTCGAGGGCGAAGCACAGGGCGTTGTACCAGAGGGCGTTGGTCTCCACCTGATAGCCCGGCCGTTCGGTGACCGCGCGGCCGTTGATGTAGGCGTTCATCCAGGAGAGGGCGACGCCGTCCACCTGGGCCCACAGGAGGCCGTTCGGGTGCATGGCCACTTCCTTGCGGTGGCCCGGCAGATAGCTCTCGAGGATGCCCTTCAGGGTTTTGCCGTACTTGGTCCAGACGTGTTTCTCGTTACCCGCGTAGGCGATGTACTGCTGGAGGGTGATCGTCATGAAGAGCGGGGCCTCCACCTGCGTAGTGCGGTGGAAGAGGCGCTCAGGCTCGTCGGCGATGAGGTTGTCCAGGATCTCCTCGAACTCCTTCGGATCGTTCTTGCCATAGAGGGTGAGGCCGGCGAGGGAATAGAGGGTCTCGCGCAGGAGGCCGGTGAAGAGCCAGGAATAACCGGCGACGATCTGCTTCTTGCCGCCGCTGTCACGGATCAGGAGGTCCGCCTGGCGGACAAGCTGGTCGTGGAACGAGGTGATGGGGCCGATCTTGCCCACCATCCCTTCGAACTTGCGCTTCAGGCCGGCCTTCGCGACGGGGGCATCGGCATTGGCGGAGAAGACCACGGAGTCGCCGCTCTTCAGCTCCAGTTCGAAGGAACCGGGGACGAAGAGGTCCTCGCGGCAGTCGAAGCCGCGGCGCATCTCGTCGGAATAGGTGACCCCGTTGTACCAGCAGGGAGCCTGGTTGAACTTGCTCTGGCCGCTCACCTGGAGGTTCAGGTCCGGGAATCCTTCATACAGGTTGAAGGAAACGCCGCCCTCGATCTCCTTCGCCGCGGTGCGGGCGTC
>Ga0247611_10002639_pt1 | contig 28284 bp, 16 predicted proteins | sample 177DNAGHGhighgp2_FD_192422 | JGI IMG/M metagenome (GOLD analysis project Ga0247611, IMG submission 192422) | Sheep rumen microbial communities from Palmerston North, Manawatu-Wanganui, New Zealand - 1770 DNA GHGhigh gp2 | ecosystem: Host-associated > Mammals > Digestive system > Stomach > Rumen... | reverse complement strand
ATGCGACGCCGTGATTGCATCCGTTTTTTCCGATGCGGTCACGTTTGACACGCAGCCGTGGCACGGCTCGACAGCGGAACCGGAAACGAAACTCACGCTGTTCCAATGCCTGCCGAAGGCCGGAAAGATGGAAACGATCATTCAGAAGTGCGTCGAACTCGGCGCGTCGGCGTTCGTGCCCGTGCAGTCGGAGCGCTGCGTCGTCGTGCTGAAGCCGCCGTATGCCGGCCGTATCGAGCGCTGGCAGCGCGTGAGCGAGGAGGCGGCGAAGCAAAGCCGCCGCGGCGTGATCCCGACCGTTTACGAACCGGTCGCCCTGGACAAACTGTCCTTTGCAGACTTCGACGCCGTATTCGCGGCATACGAGAACGAGCGCACGGTCTCTCTGAAAGCAGCTCTTCGGACGCATCCCTGCAAACGCATCGCGATCGTTGTGGGCCCGGAGGGCGGGTTTTCCGACGCGGAGATCGAAACTCTGATGAAAAAAGGCGCGATCTCCGTTTCGCTCGGGCCGCGTATTCTCCGCACGGAAACCGCCGGCATGGCGATGACGGCACAGATCCTTTACGAGGTGGAGCCGTGAGAGTCGCATTTTACACGCTCGGCTGCAAAGTCAATCATTACGAAACGCAGGCGATGGAGGAACTGTTCCGCGCGGCGGGACATACCGTCGTTCCGTTCGAGGACGTCGCGGATGCGTATGTCGTCAATACCTGTACGGTCACGCAGATGAGCGACAAGAAATCGCGGCAGATTCTTTCGCAGGCGCATCGCAGAAACCCGAATGCACCGATCGCCGCAGTCGGCTGCTACGCCGAGGTTGCAAAGGACGCGGTCTCGTCGCTTCCCGGCGTTTCGCTCGTGCTCGGCACCGAAGGAAGAAGGGATATCGTTCGGCTCATCGAACGCGCCACCGTCGAAGGAACGGTTGAAGCAGACTATCCCGCGCCGTTCAAGCGCCGCACATTTGAAGACCTTTCCGCGCAGTCGGACAGCCGCACCCGCGCGACGCTGAAGGTGCAGGACGGCTGCGTGAGCTTTTGCAGTTACTGCATCATTCCGTATGCGCGCGGCGCGCTGCGTTCGCGCACGCTCGAAAGCACGAAAAAAGAACTCTCCGCGCTTGCCGAAAAGGGGTATCGCGAGGTCGTTCTGACCGGTATCCAGCTTTCCGCGTACGGCGTTGATTTATCGGACAAGCCGGAGCTTTCGGATTTGATCGCGCTTGCCGACGACGTTGCGGGACTCGAGCGCCTGCGGCTCGGTTCGCTGGAGCCGCGGGTCATCACGGATCGGTTTTTGTCCGTCGCGAAGGACAGCCGCACGCTGTGTCGGCAATTCCACCTGTCGCTGCAGAGCGGCTCCGATACGGTCCTTGCGCGAATGAATCGCCGCTATACGACGGCGGAATACCGCGATGCGGTCGCACGCATTCGCGCATGTATGCCGGACGCTGCGATCACGACGGATCTCATCGCGGGTTTCGTTGGGGAGACGGAGGAGGAACACAAAGAAACGCTTCGCTTCGTCGAGGAAATCGGCTTTGCGCGGATTCACGTGTTTCCGTACTCGCGCCGCAAGGGCACGAAGGCGGACACGATGGAAGGACATCTTCCACGTGCGCTGAAGGAAGCGCGCACCCGTGAACTGATTGCGCTGGGCGAGCAGCTCGAAGCGGCGTTCATCGACCGGCAGATCGGAAAAACGGTTTCCGTCATTATGGAAGACGACGGCACGGGCTATACCGGAAACTATATCCGCGTGCGCTGTGAAGCTGCGTGCGGGGAAACGGTCCGCGTGAAAATCACCGGACGCGACGGAACGGTCGCGCTCGGAAGTATCGAATAGGAGGAAACGAAAATGTGTTTGTTCTGTAAGATCGCGGCGGGGGAGATCCCGTCGAAAAAAGCGTACGAGGACGAAAGCGTTTACGCGTTTTACGACATCGCGCCGCAGGCGCCGGTGCATATCCTCGTGATCCCGAAAACCCATATCGAAAGCGCGCAGGCACTTACGCGTGAGGACGACGCGCTGCTCGGACACCTGTTCGAGGTCGCACGTACCATCGCCGCAGAAAACGGTCTGGACAAGACCGGCTATCGCCTGATCACGAACATCGGCGCGGACGCGGGGCAGAGCGTACCGCATCTGCATCTGCATCTGATCGGCGGCAAAACGCTGAAGTGGGATAACTGATCGGTTGCATTTTCGACGCGATTCGCGTATAATGAACCGGATTCTTAGCATTGGGGAGTACGTATGACGGCATCATTGGACGAGGCAAAACACATTCATTGTATCGGGATCGGCGGCTGCAGCATGAGCGGCATCGCGCGGATCCTGAAGGCGCAGGGACACGAAGTCACCGGAAGCGACCGCAGCACGACGCAATTTACCGACCGGCTGGAACGGGACGGCATCAAAGTGTATTACGGACACAAGGCCGAGCAGGCGAAGGACGCCGATCTGATCGTTTATTCCGCGGCGATCAAGCCCGATAACGTCGAGCGCGTCTATGCACGCGAACACGGCATTCCCGAACTCGAGCGCAGCGTCGCTTTGGGTCAGCTTACAGCGCGGTTTCACCAGGTCGTCGCCGTCGCGGGCTGCCACGGAAAAACGACGATCACGTCCATGCTCGCGTTCGTCAACGAGGTCGCAAATCTGGACGCAACGGTGCACGTCGGCGGATTTATGGACCTTCTCGGCGGCGGCGTGCGGCTCGGCAAGAACGATCTGTTCATCACCGAAGCGTGCGAATACGTCGAAAGCTTTTTGACGCTGAAGCCCACGGTCGCGATTATCAACAACATCGACAACGATCATCTGGACTATTTCGGCGACATCGAACATATCGTCGCAGCGTTCCGCAAGTTTGTCGCGCTCGTTCCGAAGGACGGACACGTGCTTGCCTGCGTCGATGACGCGTACGTGCGCGACTTGCTGCCCGATATCGATCGGACGGTTACGACGTACGGATTGTCCGAAGGCGACGTGCACGCGGACGCGATCGAATACGACGAAATGGGATTCCCGTCGTTTGATCTGATCGACGACGGAACGCGCATCGGCCGCGTAACGCTTCACGTACCGGGACGCCATAACGTGATCAACGCGCTCGCGGTCTATGCCGCGTCGAAGCTGTGCGGCGTTGCCTTTGCAGAGTATGCGGAAGCGATGGAACGATTCCGCAATACGAGCCGACGGTTCGAACTGCTCGGCGAAAAGAACGGCGTACGGATCTTCCACGATTACGGACATCATCCGAACGAAATCAAAGAAACGCTAGCCGCAGCAACGCACGTTCCGCACGGAAAGATCTTCTGCGTGTTCCAATGCAACAGCTACACCCGCGCAAGAACGCTGTTTTGCGAGAACGTCACATGCTTCAAGGATGCGGACGAGGTGCTCGTGCCGGATATTTACCCGGGACGCGAGATCGACACAGGGATCGTCCACGCGCGGGATATGGTTGACGGCATCAACCGCGCAACGCACAACGCGAAATATCTCGCCACGTTCGAGAACATTTCGGCGTATCTCGATGAACACGCCGTAACGGGCGATATCGTTATCACGGTCGGCAGCGGCGACGTTTACCGGCAGTCGCAAAAACTCCTTTGATCCGCAAAAAGAGCGGGCGGCCGATTCCGGCCGTCTTTTTTTCGGAAAAAAGATATATGAAAAAATCCGAAATCAGGGGTTGACATTTCGACGGGGAAGGACTAAAATAATCAAGCACGCAAAAGTGTATGCGCTTGTAGCTCAGTGGATAGAGTGCCCGGCTACGAACCGGTAGGTCGCAGGTTCGAATCCTGCCAGGCGCGCCATGTCGTTGCAAGTCTCAGTTGGCTTGCGACGACTTTTTTGTTGCACAAACAAGTCATCGCATCGCGTATGCTCGACTTGCTCCTCCTTTCCGCAGGCCACTTCGTTACAGAGGCAGATCGCGCGTTTCTCACGCGTACCATGGTCACGCTCGGCGTTTCTGTTCGGTTGTAAACGCCCTCAAGACGAAAAGCTGTCGCTGCCAACCTTTTTCGGGTAAGTCCGTTATCAACACTCGCGCCAAAGAAAACCCACCCTTGAGGTGGGTTTTTCTTTGGCATTTTCGGAAGATTTGAACCGAGGTTCGTATACGCAGCGAAAGCTGCGTGCTCGGCATTTCATCCTTTTCTCGGTCAATCGTTTGCGCCGATTTTCGATTTCCGAAATGATACAAAAAAGTCCCGCAAAACGCGGGACTTTTGATGATTCCGGATTACCAGTCGTATCCGCCGCTGTAGAGAGAACTCAGCGCCGATTTGATGCTGGCGCCGACGCCGGCCTTGGTGAACAGCCACGCGAACAGCACAACGAGGATCGCAACGACAAGGAACGTCAGAATGAAGAGCAGGAACTTGACTTCACCCTTCTCAGAGTTCTTCTTGACTGCGAAGTAGAGCAGCATGACCTGCATCAGCAGAGCCGCTGCGAGGAACGGGATGACCAGAATGCCCCAAAGAACGCCGATCAGCATGTTGAGCAGGCAGATGATCGTGACGGGGATGGTGGAATACGCAACGGTGTTCAGAGCGCCGATGATATTCTGGTTTCCGCGATGGAAAACTTTTTCAAGAAGCAGATATGCGCCGAAAACGATCGCGTTTGCAAGGATCGAAACCAGCAGACCGAACAGCAGGAAGAATCCGAAGTTGAACATCTGGCTCATCTCGGAATAAACGGAACCTGCGCCCATCACGCCGGTGATCAGACCGAAGCAGCTTGCGAGGAACTGACCGGGATTCAGAGCAAACGAAAGCGCGAAGAACAGGACGTTTGCACCGAGCAGGATCGACCACTCGTGCGTGGTGCTCTTGCCCGCGAGGTCAAGACCGGCTTCGGGCTTCGGCGAGAAGAACGCCTTGATCGCGTTGAGAAGGTTCGTAAAGATCTGGGGCGTGGGCTGCGCGGTCTTCTGGACCGGCGCTTTGCCCGCAACGGGTGCGCCGCAGTTTCTGCAGAACGTGGAATCGTCCGGGATCTGAGATCCGCATTTTTGACAGAACATATCATTTCTCCTTATCGTCAAATACTCGCGGGCAACGTACCCGCCCGCTATGCATATATTATATCACCCGTTCTTTCGCGATGCAACAAAAAATGAAGAGAATCGCCCCGTATCAGACGGTTTTTTCTATCGGCGCGCGAAGCGTGTCGGGATCCGACGGAAAAGTTCGTAATTTCGTAACAATCCGTTCGATTTTTTTTTGCAAATTCGGGTTATAATGAAGAAAAAAATAGGATGCCCAAAGGTGTCCTTTTCGGAACGGGAGGAAACAGTATGAACGTTGCTCTTGGTATTATTATGATCCTCTTGGCGCTGGCGCTCGGCTTCTTCGGATACATGATCGCCATGCGCGGAAAGTATGCGCTGATCACAAACTACGTGATGGAGCGGCATGCGGGCAAGGTCGACAGCGCGTACGCACAGCGCGTCGGCTGGATCGAACTGTTCGCAGCGGTTTATTTCCTGTTGTTCGGCATTCTTGCACTGTGCTTCTCGAACGGGTTTGCGTGGGCGGTGTTTATCATCGGGCTCGTGCTTCTCGCGGCAGCCGTGCTGGTCAACCTGTTTTTCGGCAAGCGCATGCGCTGAACGACCGATTAAAAGCGGGACGCATTCTCTGCGTCTCTTTTTTTATCCCCGCAACTGCAAAATATATCCCTTTTTCCTTGAGAAAACGCTTGCTTTTTGTAATGCGGGATGGTACAATACCCGAGAAAAAAAGAATAGCCTTATCAAGAGTGACGGAGGGACGGGCCCTGTGAAGTCCGGCAACCTGCAAGCGCAAGGTGCCAATTCCCGCAGCGCAAGCTGAAAGATGAGATGAATGGAAGCTCATCTCGGTGAGCTTTTTTGTTTGTCGGTAAGGCGGAAAGAGGAGAACATGAGAAAATCGTTTTTTACCAGTGAATCGGTCACGATCGGGCATCCCGACAAGATCTGCGACCAGATCAGCGACGCCGTACTCGACGCGATCCTGAAAGAGGACCCCAACGCGCGCGTTGCGTGCGAAACCGCCTGCACCACGGGACTCGTGCTTGTGATGGGCGAGATCACTACGGAATGCTACGTGGACATTCAGAGCATCGTCCGAAAAACCGTCTGCGACATCGGATACAACCGTGCGAAGTTCGGCTTTGACGGCAGCACGTGCGGCGTGATCGTCGCGCTCGACGCGCAGTCGGACGACATCGCTCTTGGCGTGAACCGTTCACTCGAAAGCAAGCAGGGAGAGGAAGCGGATCCTATGGACACCGGCGCGGGCGATCAGGGCATGATGTTCGGCTATGCCTGTGACGAGACGCCGATCTTGATGCCGCTGCCGATCGACCTTGCGCACGCGCTGACGCGAAAGCTGACGAAGGTCCGGCAGAACGGCACGCTCCCGTATCTGCGCCCGGACGGCAAGGCCCAGGTCACTGTCGAGTACGACGGCGACCGTCCGGTACACGTGGATACCGTCGTCGTCTCCACGCAGCACGACGAGCACGTGACCCACGAACAACTCGAACGGGATCTGCTCGAGCACGTTATCCGCCCCGCGCTTCCCGCGTCGATGTTCGATGAGAAAACGCGTGTGCTCGTGAATCCGACCGGCCGGTTCGTCATCGGCGGACCGCAGGGCGATTCGGGTCTTACGGGACGCAAGATCATCGTCGACACGTACGGCGGCTATGCCCGTCACGGCGGCGGCGCGTTCTCCGGCAAGGATCCGACGAAGGTCGACCGCAGTGCGTGCTATATGGCGCGTTACGTTGCGAAAAACGTTGTCGCCGCAAAGCTTGCGCATCGCTGTGAACTGCAGCTTGCATACGCGATCGGCGTTGCGAGACCTGTATCCGTTCGCATCGATACGTTCGGCACCGGAACGGTTTCGGATGAACTGCTCGAAAAAGCGGTGCAGGAAGTGTTCGATTTCCGTCCGAAGGCGATCATCGAAACGCTCGGCCTTCGCCGCCCGATCTACGAGCAGACCGCAAAGAACGGACACTTCGGAAATCCGGCGTTCCCGTGGGAAAAGACCGACCGGACGGATGCGCTGCTCTCTGCGGTCGAACGTCTGAAAAACGCATAAGTGAATTCAAAAAAAGCACCGGAATCCCGGTGCTTTTTTCATCGTTCGTTATTTCGTTTTCGCGCTCATCACGTTCGACCAGCCGCCGTAATAGGTCGTGCCTTCGAAAACATGATACGAGCGGACGCGTACGTAATAAGTCGTCTTCGCCTTCAGGTTCTTGATCGTCGTCTGATACGTCTTCGGATTCGTGATCTTCACGGTCTTCACCCCGGAAGTAAACGCACTGTTCGTCGCGATCTGCACCTGATAGCCGGTGAACACGGAGCTGCCGCTCCACTTGACCGTGATCTGTTTCGTGCCGCCGGTCACGCTGTTCAGTTTCCGCGTGGTGATGCGCACCGTCGTCTTCAGGGGACCGACGACGCCGAGATTGAAATTATCGAATACGCCGCCGATCACTGCGCCGGAAACCGGATCGGTACGCTGCGCGAAGTACGCCTTGACGCCGTACTGATACCGCGTGCCGGCATATACCTTCGTGTCGGTCCAGGTCGTGGAGGTCGTATTGTTCCAGCGCTCGAAGGTCGTCCAGCCGGAGGAGGTAAGGTTCCACGCTCTGCGGTAAATGACGTAGCCTGCCGCGCCGGGAACCGCCGTCCAGCTGATTTTGATGCCGTCATTCGTGTTCGCGACCGAAGTGCTCGTCGTCTTCGGCATATAGATCTTGAAGAACGCGCGGTTCATTGAGCCGGTCGCGGTCATAGTGACCTCCGCATAACCGGTTCCGGGCTGCGCGTTTTCGAGGTACGAGACCGTGTAATCCGAAGCGGGAATCACATTGCCGTCCTTGTCCTTGACGATGACGCCGGGCGTTGCGGGCGAGCCGTTATAGACCACGTACGGCGTCGTGCCCTTGAACTGCACGTCGTTCGGGTCGATCGCCACGGAGAACGAATCGTCCGCGATCACGATCTCCGGACTTGTGACGTAAGTGTAGCAGTAAGCAAATCCCGTGGCAACGGAATAGTCCGCCGTCCATTCCTTGCCGTCGACGATGACCGTCGAACCGTCCGCGAGCACGTAATCTTCGCCGCCGTCGTCAATGCGGAGCTGGCAGCGGAATCTCCATACGCCCGGTGTGAACGTAGCAGTGTAGCCGAGGTATTGCCACTCGTCGCCGACCTTCCGTTCCCAGTTGCCCATCCAGGGATGGAAATAGGCAGGCGCGCCTTCCGTGACCGTGAACGTCGGTTCCTCGAGCGTGTTGCCCGCGACCGCCATTTCCGCCATGTTGCTCGTCGCGACAACCTTTGCGATCGGAATCTTGTCCTCCTGTTTTCTTGCCGTCATCCCCACATAGATCGTGATCTCCGCGCAGTTTCCGGCGTCGTCCGTGACGCGCACGACAAGAGCTTCGTTCGCTCCGGACTGATACGGCGTGCCGGAGATCGTGCCGTCCGAAGAGACCGTGATCCAGTCGGGACCGGAGGTTTTGCTGAACGTATAGGGCGTCGTGCCGCCGTCCACGCTTCCCGCGACGGAGAAGGAGGGGATCGGCTCGTTGACGTAGTTCCCGCCGATATCGTACTCGGAAAGCTTATTGAAGATCAGCTCGCCGCCGCCCGCGACCGTGAAGACGGGACTCGTGATCCACGTATAGCTATAGTTATCATAAACCTGCGCTCCGTCGGAAACGTCCCATTCCGTGCCGTCGACCGTGACCTTCGGGCGATTGACGAACGCATACGTGTCGCCGCCCTCGTCGATACGGATTTGACAGCCATACTGCCATTGCCCGGCGGTGAACTTTCCATTCTGGACTCTGACCCATTCGCCGTCGATCAGCTTGTTCCAACCGCCCATGCCCGTTTCGAAATGCGCCGGTTCGCCCGCGGTCACCGTAAACGTCGGCGCTTCGATCTCGTTGCCGTAGACCAGGATCGTGTTGATGTCCGAAGTCGCTTCGAGCGCGTCGACGACTTCGTGCGGATGCTCGCTGTCGAAGATCCGGAAGTTGCGGGAAAGGCTTCCGGTATAGTTGCCGACGCCTGTGACCGTGACGACGGCGTACCCCGGATTCACGTTGTCCTCATAGCTTACAACGTAATGTTCGCCCTCAATCAGCGTTTCGCCGTCACAGACGACCTTCAGCTTGGGCTGCGTTTGTGCCGAACCGTTGTAGTTTTTCGGCTCGATGCCGTAGACTTCCGCTTCGGAGAGATCCTCCTTGCTGAGGATCATGTACGTAACGATGTAATGCTCGCTGCCGTCATCGTCCGTGTATTCGGAGACGGTTACGTCGGCGCTGCCGTTGACGGTGAATGCCTGATCGGTATTCCACTTGCAGCCCGGTGCAAGCGCAACGTCAAAGGAAAGCCAGTACGGTTCCTGCGGGATCAGCAGAGCTTCGCTGTCCTTCAGAGGGGAGGGCTCGCCGGGATCGTCCGTGAGCCCCGTCCATTCGGAGGAGGTGTCGACGTACCAGCCGTCGACGTCGTATCCGCCGTGATCCGGATCGTAATAGGACGAGCCGTGGCGGGAACGGATCGAATTCGTAAAGAGCTGATGCGCCTGCTTGCCGGTCATCTGATCGGTGATCTCCGGAAGCGTATAGACCGAATCATATTGAAGATCGATGGTCGTCGGCGGATTGCCGAGGAAGAAATACGTGGAATACCCGATCTCGTAATAGTTGGTCCACGCCGTAAAGGGCTGTCCGCCGAGCGTGATGGTATGCAGGGACTGCCCGTCGGCAAAGTATCCGTCGTAGTCGAGCACGTAGTCCGAACTTGCCGGTTCGGCTAAAATGTACAGTTCCCATTCGCCTTCGGTGAATTTCTTTCCGATCCCGCTGCTTTTATTGAAGGTCTCGTTCGTCGTATGGTTGTACCAGCGGGTGGAGACCTTCAGCCCCGCTGCGTTGCCCGCGGGGATCGTGCTGGTCACGGAAAGATAATCGTCCGGGAACCACAGATAATGTCCGAGAGTCGGCACGGGAATGATGCCGCCGTCCACCGCAAGCGTGAACGCCTTGATGCGGGTGACGTCTTTAACGGTGATGTCGCAGGGAAGACGGTTGAACCCGATGGCGTTGACGGCTTGGATCACGAAATGATAATTGCCCGGGGTGGTAAACGTACCGGAAAGCATGCCGTCCGCGGAAAGCGTCAGACCGGGAGGGATCGTGCCTTCATACAGGGAATAGGTGATCGGCGCTTCGCCGACAGCCCGCAGCGAACGCTCGTAGGTATCCCCGTTGTTGACCTCGTCATGGAACGTATCCGGAACAAAGATCGGTCCGACTCCCGTGGAATCGATCTCGAATTCCGCGTAATATTCCAACTCGTAATAGGCTCGCCCATAGATGCGGAATTCCGCACCGCCGAGCGTGATCGCGGACAGATCGCCGCTGATGAAGCGCTCGTTGTCGTAATCGATCGAATAGTCGCCTGTGCGCGAGACAGACAATAACAGTTCCCAGTCACCCGGGGTAAATACATGGCTTGCAAATTCTGACTGGGAGTATATCCGACCGTTATCCTCATCGCTCCACCACGCATAGAGTTTGAGCCCCGCTTCGTTTCCCGCGGGCTCGGTGGCGGCGATGCTGATATAGTCGAGAGGATTATAGAGTGTGTCGCCCGTCTTCGGCTGCGGCAGATCTCCGGATGCGGAAAGCGTGAAGCCGGTGATCAGCGTTTCCGCCTTCGCCGAAGACAGCGGCAGAAGTACGGCGATCATCAGAAGGGAGAGAAGAAGGGAAAGGGCACGTTTCAAATCGAAAACCTCCTTTTCAAATCGTATATTCATACACAATATAGTATATCGAATCATTTGCACGATTGCAATAGAAAAACAAAAAATCCCCCGAATATCGGAGGAATTTTGATTGTTACAGCGCTTTGATCGCGTCGACCACGCGGTTTAAATGCATGCCGAACGAAGCTTTGACGAGGATCGTATCCCCGGTTTTTAGAAGGGAAGGAAGCGCGTTCAGCAGCGCTTCGACCGTTTCGTACGCATCCGTCGGATCGAACGCGGCGTTTTTTGCAAGCGATCCGACGGTGATCATGCGGTCGATCCCGCAGCGCTTTGCGTACGCGCCGATGCGGGCGTGGTAAGCGGGCGCGTTTTCGCCGAGTTCCAGCATATCGCCGAAGATGCAGACCGTTCGCCCTTCCGCCGTTTTCAGCACGTCGAGCGCCGCTTCCATCGAGGTCGGATTGCAGTTATAGGAACCGTCGATGAGCGTAAACCCGGCGGTGCGGACGATCCCGGCGCGTCCTTCGTCGGGACGGAACGCCTCGAGCGCAAAGAGCGCGTTTTCATCGGGCACGCCGAGCAGATGCGCAACGAGCAGCGCGGCAAGCGCGTTCAGCACCATATGCTTTCCCGCGACGCGAAGCGTGACAAAAAGGCGTTTTCCGAACAGTTCGGCGGTAAACGTCACGCCGTCGAGCCCGTGTTCGACAAGATTTGTCGCACGTGCCGTGACGCCCGCGGAGAAGCCGTACGTCAGCGCGTTCGGGATCGTGCGAAGGTAATCGTCGTCGCCGTTTGCGATGATCGAACCGCCGGGGCGCAGATGCCGGAGCATCTCGGTTTTGCCGCGAAAGATCCCTTCACGCGAGCCGAAAAACTCGATGTGCGCTTCGCCGACGTTGGTGAACAGGCAGATCGTGGGCTGGGCGACGCGCGCGATCGCGTCGATCTCGCCGAAGTGGTTCGTACCGAGCTCCATGACGGACACTTCGTCCGCCTCGGTCAGCTGCAGAACCGTCGTCGGTACGCCGGTCTGATTGTTGAGGTTTCCGACGGTCGCGTGCGTGCGGAAGGTGCTTTCAAGCACCGCTTTGACCATCTGTTTCGTCGTCGTTTTGCCGACGCTGCCCGTAATACAAACGACAGGGATGTCGAACCGCTCACGGTGCATCTTCGCAATGTTCTGATACGCGAGCACGGTGTTGCTTACGCGGATATGCGGCGATGGTACGTCGGTGTCCGAAATGCTCAGGACCGCTCCCTTTTCCATCGCGTCGGGAATGAACCGATGCCCGTCGAAGACCTCGCCGCGGATCGCGACGTAGCCCATGCCGGGCGTAAGCGTACGCGTGTCGATGGTCAATCCATGCACGACGGGGTCGCCGAAATCGGGCGGCGCGTACAGCGTGCCGCCGGTAGCATCGAGCAGTTCCTGAATCGTAAAATCAGCCATGTTCCTTTTCCAGCGACAGACGGATGATCGTGTCGCAAAGCCGTTCGTAGGAGTAACCGACGACCGCCGCTTCCTGCGGGAGCAGGGAGGTCGGCGTCATGCCGGGCAGCGTATTCGCTTCGAGACAGTACGCCTCGCCGCGTTCCGTCAGAAGAAAATCGACGCGTCCGTATACCGAAAGCCCCAAAAGCCGGAAAACCGAAAGCGCGATGCGCTGCACGGATTCGGTCGCTTCCGGGGAGATCTCGGCGGGTGTTACCTCGCGCGAAGCGCCTGCCTGATACTTGTTCTTGTAATCGTAAAATCCGTGAAGCGGAATGATTTCGATCGGCGGCAGCGCTTCTTGGCCCAGGATCCCGCAGGACAGCTCGCGCCCCTTGACGTATTCCTCGACGAGAATCGCGTTTTCCATCGAAAACGCCAGCTTCAGCGCGCCGTACAGATCTCTTCGGTCGGTCACGACGGAAACGCCGATCGACGAGCCGCCGTTGCAGGGCTTGACGACGCAGGGAACGGGCAGGGAATCGGGGTCGAACGGATCGCCCGCGCGCAGCAGAACGCCGCGAGGCGTCAGGATACCGGCGGACGCAAAGAGTTGCTTACTGATCCACTTATCCATCGCATTGCGGCAGCCCGCTGCGCCGGAACCGGTATAGCGGATACCGCGTGCGTCAAAGAACGCCTGCAGTTTTCCGTTCTCGCCGCAGTCGCCGTGCAGCGCCATGTAGACGATGTCCGCCTGTTCGCAAAGCTCCGGCACGTTTAGGCCGATGTATTCGTTAAAGCCTTCCTTTCGCGAAAGACGCAAAGCGTCGAGATCCGGCTCCGTCTCGCTCACGCGAAACGGCGGAAGCGGCTTTGCGGTTTCAAACAGGTCCGTTTTTCCGTCCCAGTCGGGCAAACCGAAAAACAGATCGACCAGGATCGCCTTGTGTCCGAGAGACAGAAGCGCGTTGCAGGCCATCGTGCCGCTCGAGAACGACACATCGCGCTCGGGTGAGAGCCCGCCTGCCAAAACTACGATTTTCATATGCAATACCTCGCTTCCATACTTTATACCACAAAAATCTTTCTATGACAACCGATTCTTGCGTTTCGGTCGAAAAAACGGGGATCCTGCATACAATCAAGCGGGCACGCCGCGCGAAACCGGGAACCCGTGCGGCGGTCCGGAAAGGCGAAACCGTGAAACGATTCCTGTCAATGCTTCTCATTGCGGCGCTGTTCCTGCTTTGCGGGTGCAACGCTCCGCTTTCCGCCGTCGCTTCCGATTTTGCGCGCATCGAGGCGGTTCCGGCGCAAAGAACGGTGCATACCGCGCTCTCGTTTTCCGAACTACCGGACGCGCCGGAGGATGCCGCGCTCACCGTGCTTCGGGCAAAGGAACTGCTGTTTCGGATCGAAAACGGCGAGCTCGCGGGCGATGCCGCGCTTGCTGCGCTGAATGCGATGCAGAGAGAGGCGCGCGCGCTTCAGACCGACGCTGCGATCGCTTACGTGCGCTATTGCAGGGATGTGACCGACGAAGCGCGTAAGGCGTCTTACGACACGCTGGATGCTGCGTGCTACGAGCTTGGATGCGTGCTGAACGACGCCGGACTGCTCCTTTTGAACGATCCCGCGCTTTCCGACCGGTACGACGCGGAAACGGAGCGGAAGCTTCGCCGCACGGACGCGCTTTCCGACCGGTCGCTGCTGCCGCTGATCGAGCGGGAACGCGCGCTTGTGGGCGCTTATGAAACGCTGGAGTCGAACCTGACCGTCACGTACGGCGGACGTGTATGGACGGGGGACGCGATTCTGAACGATCCGACGCTTTCCGAAACGGACTTTTCGATTCTTTACGAAACGTATTTGTCCGTGTTCAACAGGGAGGCGGGTGCGATCTTTCTCGACCTTGCGGCCGTTCGCAGCGCGATGGCACGTGCGCTCGGCTTCGATTCGTACGTCGATTATGTTTACGCGTCGCTCGATCGCGATTTTACACCTGATGAAGCCGCAGCGTTCTGCGAACGCGTCAAACGTGTCGTCGTACCGGTATTCATCCGCGAAAGAGACGCGTTCTTTTCGGCAATCACGCGGCTGTACGGCGCCGTATGCGAGCCCGAACCGACATTTCGCGCCGTGAAAGAAGCGGTCGAATCGCTCGTTCCGGCGTTTTCGGAAGCATGGGACTACATGATCGCGCACGGTATGTACGACATCGGCATGGAGGAAACGCGCATGCCGGGAAGCTTCACGACGTATTTTCCGGATTACGGTGCGCCGTTTCTGTTTGCGCCATGGTCGAACGGATACGAGATGCCGTCGACGCTGATCCATGAGTTCGGACATTACGCTGCATTCTATGAACACGGGGAGCGACTGCTTTCGGAACCGTCGCCCGACCTTGCCGAAATCGATTCGCAGGGACTTGAACTGCTTGCCGTTTTGCGGTATGATACCCTATATGGCGAACTCGCCGAAGATGCGCGGACCGTGCAGACGTATCTTGCCTTGTACGCGCTGATCAGCGGCTGTTTAGAGGACGAATTTCAGCGGTTTGCATATGTGCAGGAGAACTTGACAGTTGAAGCGCTGAACGCCGAATACGGGCGTCTCATTGACGCATACGGGCTCTCAGAGCTCGGCGCGGAGGCGCGGAGCTGGACGCAGATTCCGCACACGTTTCAGGCGCCGCTGTACTACGTCGGCTACGCGCTCGGCATGACCGCCGCGCTGGAACTGTATCGGATCGGACGGAACGACGAAAACAAAGCGATTCGCGCGTATCGTGCAATCTTCGACCGCAAAGACGGGGAAGGGTTCCGTACCGTGCTTGCACGCGCGGGACTGGATGATCCGTTCGCGACGGAATGGGACGCGGCGTTTTTGGAAACGCTCGAAGCGATCTACGACCGATAGAGGACTATGGAACAGACATCGACGAAAAAACGGATCCAAATCAATCTGCTTTTGACGCTGGGCGCGCTGCTGTTCGTTGCGGCGGCGATCGTTTTGTGTCTCGTTCTGCGGCCGAAACCGGGCGCGGGCGGCAGTTTTGTAATCCATTACGGCAGCGGCGAAACGCTGACCGTTCCCGCCGATGAAACACGCACGGTCGTGATCCGGGACGGCACGCTCGTAAGTGCGCCGACGGGCGAGGGCGACGAAAACGTGATCCGGATCGAAAACGGCTCCGCACGGATGGAGCAGGCGAACTGCCGACACGGGGAATGCGTAAAGCAGGGTGAACTGAACGAATCAAACGCGGACACGCGACCGCTCGGCGCATGGATCATCTGCGCGCCGCATCGCGTGTATATCGAGTACCGGGGGGACGGCGCATGAACGTACGCACGCTGACCCGAATGGCGCTTCTGACCGCCGCCGCGCTGATCCTCGGCTATATCGATTCGCTGATCCCGCTTGTGCAGGGCATTCCGGGCATCAAACTCGGGCTTTCCAACCTCGTGCTGTTATATGCGATCTTTTATATGCGTCCGCTTGAGACGTTGCTTCTGATGCTATTGAAGGTAGGACTTTCCTCGCTGCTGTTCGGCAACGCAATCGGCGCGGCCTACGCGATCGCGGGCGGCGTGCTGTCGGTCGCGGGAATGCTGCTTCTCAAACGCATTCCGCAGGCGTCCGTGATCCCGATCAGCATGATCGGAGGGATTTTGCACATCGTGGGGCAGTGCCTCGCCGGATTCGTTCTGATTTCCGTGCGGCCCGTGCTCGGATACGCGCCATGGCTGCTGCTCTGCGGAACGGCGACCGGGCTGCTTTTGGGCGTTGCGGCGCGCGGCGTGTTTTACGGATTGGACCGATACGAAAGGAGAAACGGCGCATGAAACGGATCCTGCTGTTCGCGTTGGCACTTCTTTTGCTGCCGCTGTTCGGCTGTCGGAAGGAAACGCCGCATTCCGCAACGGGATTCGCCTGCGATACGGTCGTGACAATTACGGCGTATGCACCGCAGGAAACGGTGGATGCAGCGCTTGCCGTCTGTGCGGATTATGAATCGGTTTTCAGCAGGACGGTCGAAGGAAGCGACGTATGGCGGCTGAATCATGCAAACGGCGAACCGGTTGTGATCGATCCCGAGACAGCGGCGCTTCTGTCGCTTGCGGTTGAGATCGGAACGCTTTCAAACGGCGCGTTTGATGTGACGATCGCGCCCGCGTCCGCGCTGTGGGATTTTCAGGCGGACGACCCCGTTCTGCCGGCGCCCGAAGCGCTTTCTTCGGCTTGTGAACGCATCGATTACCGCAATCTCGTGCTCGACGGAACGACAGCCTTGCTTCGGAACGGCGCCGAGATCGACCTCGGCGGCATTGCAAAAGGCTATATCGCAGACCGCGTCGCAGCGTATCTGAGAAACCGGGGCGTAACGTCCGCATTGATCAATATGGGCGGCAACGTCGTCGTAATCGGCGCGAAACCGGGCGGCGATCCGTGGACGATCGGGATACGTGATCCGAACGGAACGCCCGATCAGAGCGAGGAAGTTCTTTCGATCGTCGACGGTGCGGTCGTGACCAGCGGCACGTACGAGCGCGGCTTCACGCGCGACGGCGTCCGTTACCATCACATCCTCGATCCGAAAACAGGCATGCCGGTCCGAAACGGGCTTGCGTCCGTCACGATCATCGGCACGCGCTCCGATCTGTGCGACGCGCTCTCCACGGCGTGCTTCGTGCTCGGTGAAGCGGCGGCAAAGCCGCTTTTGGACCGCTACGGCGTCCGCGCGATCTTTCTGTACGAAAACGGCACGCGCAGCGCGTATCCGGAACCGTAAAACGAATGAAAAAAACGACCTGCCCGAAGGACGGGCAGGTCGTTTTCATGATGATTCATCGGATCGGTTCGATCGATTTGATGCGCCGCGTTCCCGCGTACAGATACTGCAGGTGCGTGCGGAACTTTGCCACGAGCGTGCCACGGTATTTGCCGTCGACCGTTGTGGAATGGATTACGGTGTTGTCGCCGAGATAGAGCATGACGTGACCGACCTTGTTTCGCTTTTCATTCAGCAGAACGATGATATCACCGCGTTGAAGCTCTTTGAGCGCTTCCCGATCTTTCCGCGGAATGCCGGGATCGACAAACGTGATGCGATGCGTTTCACTGACGAGCGATTCGATCCCGCCGAACTCGGACGCCGTCATATCGAGCGACAGTTCGTTGCGGAAGCCGCGGCGGTAACCGAGACTGCGGAAGACCCAGTTCAGAATGCCGGAGCAGTCATAGGACGCGTCGCCGATGCGCTTGCCATTGCTGTACGGCGTGCCGAGACGATCGTAGATCATCGAGACCATGACTTCGATCAGATGCGCTTTTTCGTCGGTAACGGCGGGGAAGATGCGGCGTCCGCATTCAAACGCGCTTGCGGTAATCTGATCAATCTCGACTTCCGCTGCAATGCCTTTTCGCACGCTCAGCATCCGTCCGTCGCCGAGATACAGACCGCAGTCGGTTATGTCGCCGGAATATCTTCCGTGTATGACGACCTCGACCTCCGGAACGATCGCGTTCCCCTTTCCGGACACATCGGAGAAGAACACGAGATCGCCCGGCTCGAGTGCGTCGTAGGAATCGACGTATGCCCATTCGGTTTCTTTGCCGCCCAGTGTGACGAGATCGCCCGCGCTGTTGAACAGTTTGAACGCCAGCGAGTTGTACACCGGCGCGACGTACAGCTTTTTCGGATACAGCGTTTCGTTCTCGAGCGGCTTCTGATAGAAGCAATAATACGCTTCATTGAAATGCAGTCCTTCGCTGCGTAAAAGATCGAACAGCATGGAAGCCGGATCGGGATAGGAAAGACCGACGAACGCTTCCGCGTCGGCGACAAGCGCATCGCGCGAAAACACTTGTTCCGGCGTTTCGCAGGATTGCAGCAGGTATGCGTCGAACGTCTCGCGGGAAACGAATTGAATCTGCCCGAGCTGCACGTAGCCGGTTTTTCCGTCGACGGTCAGAACGGCGGCGAACCGCTCGTCGACACCGAGCACGCGGACCGGCTCATAGCTCGCATGAGCGGCGATCGCTGAATCGAGATCGCGCATGGAGTAGATGATGCCGTGGGGACGCACGAGAATTGCGTACGGACTTTCCGGCGCGGTTAACTGCGGCTCCTTGACAGAACGCGCCTCCAAATATCCCTCCGCGTCGGCGCCAATCGCGCGGACACGGTAAAACGCGGAATCATCCGGTTTGTCGAGCACAATCCACTCATATAGATAAATGCCGTCCATCGGCTTGAACGGCTGGAACCGCTCGGCATTCGCGTCCGCTTTGCGGAGCAGAACGGGGCGTGATCCGCGCGTGGAAACGGTGGAAATCTCCTGATCGAGAAGGAGCATATGCTGCTTTTCGGAAAGCATATCGCTGTTGTACGGAACAGGCGTGGGAGTCGGCTCCGGCGTCGGTTCCGGCGTGGGAGTCGGAACGGGGGTCGGAGTCGGCACGGGCGGCAGCGTCGCGGGGACGGGGGTCGGTGCAACGACGACCGGATCGGCTTCTCCGTTCGACGGTGTTTCGACGGCAACAGACTCGTCCGACGCCTTCGGAGAATCGACGGTCGCGGCCGGATCGGTTTTCTGTGTTCCGGCGCACGCGCATAGGACGATCAGCAGAATAGGGATCAAAAGCAGTTTTTTCATAAAATTCAGTTTACCGACGAATTCAGTAAATGTCAATCGCACAGATGTAAAATCTTGTCGAACTCTTTACAAACTTTTCCGCGTCATGTACAATACGGGCACGGAGGAAACGCATATGAAACAGGAACACATCGACCGCATCAACGAGCTTGCCAAAAAGGCAAAGGCGGAGGGACTGACGCCCGAAGAAACAGAGGAGCGCGACCGGCTCCGAAAGGCGTATATCGCCGGCTTTCGCAAATCGCTCGAAGCGCATCTCGAAAACACCTACGTCGTAGATGCGAAGGGCAACAAAACCAAACTCCAAAAGAAGCGTTGAACGCGTGCCGCACAGGGAGACGGATCGATCCGCCTCCCTGCTCTTTAATGGTTTGCAGCCGCTTCATAAGAAGAACAAAAAGCGGTGCGGTCCCGATCGGGACCGCACCGCTTTGGTGTCGTTGGGGATTAATAGGCGCTCGTCAGCGTGAACGCGTCGTTCTCCTTCTTCGCTTCGTCGTAGAACTCTTTGTCATAGACCGGCGAATAGGTGGTGACGGTGATGTCGCGCGTATCCGGATCGAAGGCGAGGATGCGCAGGAATCCGAGGCCGTTCTCTTCGTCCGCCGCGTAGTTGAACGCAAGGACGTTGACTGTTCTGCCGTCATAGTGCATCTCGGTGCGGACCGTGCCGGAAGTGCAGCTCGAAAGTACCAGACGCACGCCCGGATTCTTCGCAACGATCTCTTCTTCGATCAGTTTGCCGAAGTCGGTCAGATTGCCGGCGTCGTCCACGTAATCGTTGATAAACAGGATCGTGCTGCACGTTTCGGGATCGACCGCTGCGATATTCGTGTTGACGAAGTCGATCCACTTCTGCTGCGCTTCGCGTTCCTCGTCGGTCTCGGCAAGCTTGTGATAGCCGATGCCGATCGTAAGGATCTCGTGTTCCGCAAAGCGGCGGACCCAGATCTCTTCGTTGCCGTAGATCGCCTGCGGGTTCATCAGATCGCGCGCTGCGAACGGACCGTAATCCATCGCGTCGCCGTTGACGTCGATCGAACCGGCGATGCCGAGGTATTTCACGCCCGCGTTCCTGACTTTGCCGAGGATCCCGACGATCTTCGCTTCGATGTCGGCGTCGTTGAACGTGCCAGCCGTATTGCCGGTGCTGAACGCTGCGAGGATGCTTGCTGCTCTCTTGTTGCCGATGATCCATTCGGCCATCGCCGCAAGCGCATCGGTGCGTACGCCTTCCGCCGCGATCTTTGCGTCGGAGTACCAGACGATGCTGAACGCGCCGGGCTTCCGGATGGTCAGCGTGCCGGGGACGTATACGACGACGTAGTTGCCCTGCACTTCTTCACCGCTCGGCGTGATCGGGTAGGTTCCGATCTGCTCGCCGGGCTCACGCTCAAGCGTGTATTCCACGGTATCGCCGTTCAGCAGACCTTCCACCGTTGCGGTAAGTTCCGGATCTTTTGCGCCGAATTTCTTGGTCTGATCGTCAGCGGTGACCGTAACGGTCTTCGGCGTAACTTCCAGCGTGCCCTCGACGAGCGTGATCTCGTAGTTGTCCGCGCCCGCTTTTGCGAAGTCCTTCTCAAAGAGGATCTCGATCGTGTTGACCGCAGTGCCGACGTCTGTAACGGACCCGGTTGCACGCACGGTCGGTTCGAAGCCTTCCGCAAAGCCTTCACCAAGGACCTGAACGACCGGACGCTCAAGAGCGGTGCCGTCGTAGACCTTCGTTGCGCTTTCGCTCACCAGGGTGACGGGACGCTTCGTGATCGTGAGCTCGCCGTCGGTTACGACAAACGTGACGGTCTTGAAGTTCGGGTTCGTATTCTCGAACTGATCTTCGGCAAGACCCATCGGATAGACAGAGACGTTGATCGCTTCAACCTTTGCTGTTCCATTGAAGGTAAAGTCGCTCTCTTTATAGAGCGGGCTCTCGATCTCGACGTCGTAGCCTTCCGCTGCATGGTTCTTTCCGTCGAACATGAACGTTGCCGTGTGACCGGTGATCGTGACCGTAGTGTCGATCGGATCGACCGTCTGGTAGCCGTCGACAACGGTGAACGTGACGGTGGCGAAGTTCGGGTTCGTGTTCGCGAACTGATCCGAAGCGAGGTTCATGTTCGTCGTGCCGGCGTCGGTACGCTTCGCTTCCGCAGTGCCGCTGAAGGTAAAGTCGCTTTCCTTGTAGAGCGGGCTTTCGATCTCGACATCATAGCCGGTTACGGTGTGTTCCTTGCCGTCGTAATCGGTCGTATTGAAGTGACCGGTGATGGTGACGGAGGTGTTGATCGGAACGATCTCCTGATAGCCGTCGGTGACGACGAAGGTGACGGTCGCAAAGTTCGCGTTATTGTTCGCGAACTGATCCGCCTTAAGACCCATCATCGTCTTGCCCGCGTCGGTGCGCGCGGCCTTCGCCGTGCCGGAGAACGTGAAGTCGGTCTCCTGATAGAGCGGGTTGCCGATCTCGATGTCGTAGCCTTCGACTTCATGCTCGGTTCCATCGTAGTCGACCGAACTGAAGTGACCGGTGATCGTAACGGTGACGTCGATCGGGTTGATCTCCTGATAACCGTCGGTGACGTTGAAGGTGACCGTCGCAAAGTTCGTGTTCTTGTTCGCGAATTGGCTTGCCGCAAGTCCCATCATCGTCTTGCCCGCGTCTGTGCGCGCGGCGGCTGCAGTGCCGGAGAACGTAAAGTCGGTTTCCTGATAGAGCGGAGTCGAAATCACAACGTCATAGCCATTGACGGCGTGCTCGGTTCCGTCGTAATCGGTTGTGTTGAAGTGACCGGTGATCGTGACGGTTGCGTTGATCGGGAGGATCTCCTGATAACCGTCGGTGACGACGAACGTGACCTTCGCAAAGTTCGTGTTCGTATTTGCGAACATATCCTTCGTAAGACCCATCATGGTCTTGCCTGCGTCGGTGCGCGCTGCCTCCGCGCTGCCGGAGAACGAGAAGTCGTTTTCCTTGTACAGCGGATTGCTGATCGTTACGTCGTAGCCGGTGACTTCGTGTTCGGTTCCGTCATAGTCAACGGTGCTGGTATGACCCTTGATGGTAACGACAACCTCATCGACCGGCGTGATCTCCTGATAACCGTCGGTGACGTTGAAGGTGACGGTCTTGAAGTTCGTGTTCTTGTTCGCGAACATATCCTTCGTAAGACCCATCATGGTCTTGCCGACCTCGGTGCGCTTTGCGACTGCCGAGCCGGAGAACGTGAAGTCCGTTTCCTTGTACAGCGGGTTGCTGATCGTTGCGGTATAGCCGTCGACCGAATGCTCTGCCGCGTCGTAGACCGTGGTGTTGAAGTTGCCGACGATCGTCACGGTGACGTCGATCGGGAGAATCTCCTGATAGCCGTCGGTGACGTTGAAGGTGACGGTCTTGAAGTTCGTGTTCTTGTTTGCAAACATGCTCTCTGCAAGGCCCATCATGGTCTTGCCGGCATCGGTGCGCGTCGCCTTCGCGGTGCCGCTGAACGTGAAGTCGGCTTCCTTATAGAGCGGGTTGCTGATCTCGACGTTGTAGCCGGTGACCGTATGTTCCGCGCCGTCGTAGTCGGTCGTGTTGAAATGACCGGTGATCGTAACGGTCACGTTGATCGGCGTGATCTCCTGATAGCCGTCGGTGACGACAAAGGTGACGTCGCTGAAGTTCGTGTTCTTATTCACGAACATGTCCTTCGTAAGCCCCATCATCGTCTTGCCGACGTCGGTGCGTGCAGCGGTCGCAGTGCCGGAGAACGTGAAGTCCGTTTCCTTATACAGCGGGTTGTTGATCGATACGTCGTAGCCGGATACGCTGTGTTCGGTTCCGTCATAATCGGTCGTGTTGAAGTGACCGGTGATCGTGACGATGATCGCGCCGGCGGGGGTGATCGTCTGGAAGCCGTCGGTGACGTTGAAGGTGACGGTCTTGAAGTTCCCGTTCGTATTCGCGAACTGTTCCTTCTTCAGGTTCATCGGCGTGGTGCCGACCTCGGTGCGCTTCGCGACTGCCGAGCCGGAGAACGTGAAGTCCGTTTCCTTGTACAACGGGTTGCTGATCGTCACGTCGTAACCCTCAACCTGGTGTTCCTCACCGTCGAAGGTCGTCGTGCTGTTGTGACCGACGATCGTGACGGTCACGTCGATCGGTTTGATCTCCTGGTATCCGTCGGTGACGACGAAGGTGACCTTTGCAAAGTTCGTGTTCGTGTTTGTGAACTGCTCTTTCGCAAGGCCCATCATCGTCTTGCCGGCGTCGGTGCGCGCTGCGGTCGCCGTGCCGCTGAACGCGAAGTCCGTTTCCTTATACAGCGGATTGTTGATCGACACGTCATAGCCGGATACGCTGTGCTCCGTTCCGTCGTAATCGACCGAACTCGTATGACCGGTGATCGTAACGATGACCTCGCCGACGGGGGTGATGGTCATATAACCGTCGGTGACGTTGAACGTGACGGTTCGGAAGTTCGCGTTCTTATTTGCGAACTGTTCCTTCTTGAGGTTCATGTTCGTCGTGCCGACTTCGGTGCGCTTCGCTTCCGCGGTGCCGGAGAATGTGAAGTCCGTCTCCTTGTACAGCGGGTTCGAAATCACTGCGTCATAGCCGGATACGCTGTGTTCCTCTGCGTCGTAAACCGCCGTATCGTGGTGCCCGGTAATGGTGACCGTGACGTCGATCGGCAGGATCTCCTGGTAACCGTCGGTGACGACAAAGGTGACGTTCGGGAAGTTCGGGTTCTTGTTTGCGAACTGTTCCTTCGCAAGGCCCATCATCGTCTTGCCCGCGTCGGTGCGCGCAGCGGTCGCCGTGCCGGAGAACGTGAAGTCCGTTTCCTTATAGAGCGGATTATTGATTTCAACGTCATATCCGGATACGCTGTGTTCCGTTCCGTCGTAATCGACCGAGCTCGTGTGACCCTTGATCGTAACGACGACCTCGGCGGCAGGCGTGATCTCCTGATAGCCGTCGGTGACGTTGAAGGTGACGGTTCGGAAGTTCGCATTCGTGTTCGCGAACTGCTCCTTCTTGAGGTTCATGTTCGTCGTACCGACGTCGGTACGCGTTGCGGAAGCGGTTCCGGAGAACGTAAAGTACGTTTCCTTGTAAAGCGGATTGCTGACTTCCACGTCGTAGCCGGTCACGGTGTGCGGCTGACCGTCGTACGGATCGGTGCTGTGATGACCGGTGATCGTAACGGTCACGTCGATCGGTTCGATCTTTTGATAACCGTCAATCACGGTGAAGGTAACGTTGAAGTTCTGATTGTTGTTCGTGAACTGCGTCTTGTTAAGACCCATGTCCGTCTGGCCGACGTCGGTGCGCTTCGCCTGCGCGGTACCGTTGAAGGTAAAGTCTGCTTCCGTATAAAGCGGATCGGAAATCTCAACGGTATAGCCGTTGACCGCATGCTCGGCTCCGTCGTACGGAACCGTGCTTTGACGACCGACGATCGTAACGGTCACGTCGATCTTCTTGATCTTCAGTGTGCCGGGGACGGTGGTGACGGTGAACCGTTCGGTTACGTCATTACCGTTCGCATCCGTTACGCGCGCGGTGCCGGTCACGGCGACGGGGTAGCTGCCCGCGTTCGTTTCAGTACGCTTCGCTTCGAGACCGCTGATCGCATATTCCTGCCCGCCGACCGTGAACTTCAGGACGTTGCTCTCGACTGCAACCGTCGTTCCGTCGACATGAATCTCCAGGAAGCCCTCGTCGGTATGCGGATCACCGTCGTAGTCGAATTCTGCGCTGTTCGCAACGACCTCGACCGCTTTCTTCTCGATCAGGATCGCGTAAACGATGTTTTCATCATTCTGATTCTTGACATCGACGACGACCTTGCCGAGTGCGTTCGTATCGGACGTGCTGCTGCTCTTGCTCCAGCCGGCGAAGTAATAGCCCTCGGGAACCGCAACGCCGAATTCCGCATTGAACGAATACGTGCCGAGATTCGAAAGATCATACGATTCGTTGTTGAGGATCGGATTCTCCGTATTGGACCAGACGGACGGGGAAGGATTCCAGTCGATGCCGTTCTTGTCGTCCGGACGGATCGCGAAGGTGAGCTTGGTTTCGGGATAGTTCGTCGCATACTGTGCGACGAGAAGGATCTGCTGTTTGCCGCTTTCACCGGGAACCGGAGTCAGGCGCTCGCCGATGACTTCCAGACTTTCCTCGGGGAGGAAGAAGGAACCGTCGGAGGCGAGCCAGCCGATGAACGCTTCGCCGTTCGGACCGGTGAGCGTGTTGCCGCCGCGGACTTCCAGCAGTGCGTCGAGCTGATACTTCTTGCTGTCGGTGGGAACCGTTCCGCTGCCTTCGCCCTTGTCGTAGACGACAGGGTAGCCGCCTTCCGCCGCATACAGCGCATACAGCTTCAGAACGCCGTCTTCGATGCCAACGGTCTGATCGTTCAGCTTCGCGCCGAAGTTGAACGGGGAACCGTCTTCCAGACGCCAGTCAACAAAGGCGCTGCCTTCGAACGTCGGGTCTTCGGGCGCTGTGATCGTTTCGCCGGATACGACTTTGAAGGTCTTGGTCTTGTCGCCGTCGCTAAACTGACCGGGAAGCGCGTCGAAGATGACCGTGTAGGTAACCGGCTCCCAGATGCCGTACAGCGTCTTATCCTTGTCGGGATACATGCGCGCGTTGTCGAAATCCGGGATTACGTCATTCGGACCGGCATCCTCTTTTTCGCTCCAGCCAAGGAACAGGTAAGTGACGCCGTTGACGTTGACTTTCGTTTCATTTGCAACGAGTTCAGCGCCTTGATAGGGGTAGTTTTTGAACTGAGATTCAAACGGAACAAGCGTCGTGCCGTTCGACCCGTTATAGATTTTGTTCGGAAGTCCTTTGCCGGGGATGTAGGAAAGGACTTTCTCGTGTCGTTCAAAGAAGATATACAGGAACTCGCCTGCGTATCTGTAATTAAATGAGGCATTCGTGTTGGCACAGAACAGATTCGCTGCGCCGTACGTCGTTCCCCAACTGCGAAGGTGATTGTGACTAGAGTCTTTGCAGACGAAGTCTTTTCTTAATCCGCTAAAGGAGAATCCGTCGGGACCGAACGAGGTGCTTCGATCGCCGGCATTCCAAGTGCTCTTAGGGAATTTCCATGTAGTATCCCGGTGAAGATAATAAGTGACCGTTTTGTTTGTCCTTGCGGAAACGTGTGTAGTGATTTCAGCATCGTCCGGGGTCGTTTCGTCATCCAGAACAGGAAACCATTCCTTAACGGGAAGGAAAGCAAATTCCTCCAAGGGGTTTTCCATCAGCACATAGTAATTTGAAAGAACGCCGTTTGCATCGGGAACCAACGAATTAACAAAATTCAGATAGTTGGCTGCCTTCGCGCGAGTGCCGTCACCGCGGAAATGCGGATTATAGGAGTACTTGTCAAGGTTCCTCGCACCGATGCAGTTACCCTTCCAGACCAGTTTGCTCTGCTGGTTCTCTGTGTAAACTTCCTGGCACGGTTCGAGCAGACCGTCGCTTCTGACCAGACTCCACAGACCGTCATCCATATAGGTCAAGTCGTCGACGTCGTACGGAACGTTATGATAGACCTTGAGAATCCCGGTGCTGTAATCAAGGTAATCCGATTCGTTTTTAAAGTAAAGATGTTCAGGATCCTTGAAGTAAATATTGAACTTCGGAAGATTGAAGTATACGGTTATGATGGTGGAACCGTCGCCGGCGGCCGTCTTTTCTTCAAAATTGACGATCTTCAGCGGCGCGCCTCTGTAACGGAAGTCCCAGCCGTATGTGTCGTCATACTCATAGGTGATTTCACCGACGCGGGTCTCGTCATCCGGAAACAACGTAACCAGCGCCGCTTTCACCATATCGAGCGTAATAGCGTCTCCGGTATATACGCCGTAAGATTCAAACGCTTCGTTGCTGAGCGCGGAGGAATCAACGTCCATCGTTCCCTCAATATAATACTTACCTTCATTATACTTGACGGATTCGAGCCAGAGCTGAATCTTATAGGAAACTTTTTTCGCATCGCTCCACTTTGCATGAACGGTGACGTTCTGCGTATAGTACGTGTTGAAATTGAATGGAGTCGAATACGACGCGTCGGTGTACCAGCCCTCGAAGTCATAGCCGCTCCGGACGGGCTCTTGGCTCGCACCCGCTGCTGCTGCGGTCTGGCCGGCTTCTGCGAACACGGGAGCGAGGTAATCGCCGCCGTTCATCTCGTAGTAGATCCAGTAGCCGCCGATGACCATCGGATAGAGATTGACATCATCGGCGTTTGCATTCAGCGTCAGTTCCGCGCCGTCCGGATATTCCGTTCCGCCGAGCTGCTTCCAGCCGACGTGCTTCGTGGGAAGCCCGTTTTCGTCAACGCGAACGGAGATGACGGGATTGTTCGCCGTCAGCTTGATCTTCACCGTTTCGCCGGCCGCGGGACGCTCCACGGCGATCGTGCGGAGAATGCTGTCCTTATCCGCGTTTGCTTCCGTCGGGGCATAGTCATGGAAATATACGAAGATAATGTTGTCTTCGTGTACGAACTTTGCATAGACCGCAAACGTCTTCGCAGCCGTGATCTCGGAAGCGGTCTTGCCGAATCCGTCAAACGCGGTCGTGAAGGAAGCGTCCGTATACCATCCCATGAAAACGTGTTCGTCCTTCGCGGGATTCTCGGGGGCGTCGAGCACCTCGTCCGGCTTCAGGATCACTTTCAGGTATTCGCTGCCGTCCGCCATAAAGGAGAAGGTAACGGTTTCCTGGTTTTCAATGATCGACTGAATGCCGTCTTCCGAACCGATCGGATCAAGATTGCCGGGATTGATCGGATTGAGCGGTTCGATGGAATCATCGGGATCGACCGGATCCACGGGATCGACCGGATCCACGGGATCGACCGGATCGACGGGATCAACCGGATCAACGGGGTCAACCGGATCGACCGGATCGACCGGATCCACGGGATCAACCGGATCCTCGGGATCGACCGGATCCACGGGATCGACCGGATCCACGGGGTCCACCGGATTGACGGGATCGACCGGATCGACGGGATCGACCGGGTCTACCGGATCGACGGGATCGACCGGATCCTCGGGATCAATCGGTTCCTCGGGTTCGGCGGTTTTGACGGGAACTTGCGGGTCGACCGGGTTATCGGGGTCGAATGCCTCGCGACTGCCGATGGGCTGGACTTCGCCGGTCGACGGCTTCATCCGATCCTTTTTGCTTGTACCGTCCGCAAAAGCGGCAGCAGGCAGAAGCTGCAGGACCATGATTACCGCGATGATGATCGCGAGTATGCGCTTTTTTCCGAAAAGCTTCATTATCTCTCCTCCATGTATGATATATGTACGATTCCGCCGCGGAAACGGGCGGGCA
>Ga0247611_10002638_pt1 | contig 28285 bp, 22 predicted proteins | sample 177DNAGHGhighgp2_FD_192422 | JGI IMG/M metagenome (GOLD analysis project Ga0247611, IMG submission 192422) | Sheep rumen microbial communities from Palmerston North, Manawatu-Wanganui, New Zealand - 1770 DNA GHGhigh gp2 | ecosystem: Host-associated > Mammals > Digestive system > Stomach > Rumen... | reverse complement strand
CTTTTCTCGTGCCCATTGGGCCCTTCCATTCATTGAGGGGCGTTCCCCTCAAACTCCCCTTGTCGGCCTTCGGCCTCCGGATTCGTGTCCTTTCCGGACGCATGACGCGGCCTGCAAAAACCTGATCCTGCCGGACTCCTTGGAGCAGATGGATGCTTTTGTTAGTATTTTTTTTATATCTTTGTGATATGAAAGGACTTATCTTGAAAATACTTCCACTGCTGATGCTGGCGGTGTCCTGCAGTGTCAAGATGGACCCGTATAAGGGAGGAACCGGAGTGCGGGCAAATATCAACGGCTGCAAGGCAGTGATGTATGGCGAGCCGACGAAAAAGTATGCAGCCTATACCATCGATCCTGTTTACGAATCATATTCTTTCAGTACGGTCCGGCTTCCCCTGACCAGTAACGAAATCGGCAAGGAATGCCAGCTTGAGATTACGGTTTCTACCAGGAGTGCCCTGATTCCCGGCAGGCCATACCGGGTAGGGGACGGCGAGGGGACTGCCCATCTATACCTCAATGATGCAACCCAAAGGATTTTGCTGTCCGGAGAAGTGACCTTCCTCAAGGAAGGCCCGGTCAACGGGGTGACCGAGGCCAGGTTCGAGCTTTCCGGCAAGGATGTCAACCACAACGTGTTTGAAGTCCGGCATGGTTTCCTGCGGCTGCACACCACAAAATACGAGATACAGCAATGAGAAAGATCCTGATGCTTCTGTTGCTTTCCGCGACCGTGCTTCCTCTTCCGACCAAAGCCCAGGACACTGGCAGATGGGAAATTTTCACCGGGTTGTCTTTCAGTGAATATGACCGGTTCCCTGTTGTCTGGAAGTCTTCGAATTCGGTAATCTTTGCTTCTGAGGAGAGTGTCACATTTGCGGGAGAAAACGGCACTGTCAAGTATATGTCCCGTCCGATCGTCCTTCCAACCGTATCATTGACAGTCGGTTACAAATTCCCTGATTCTGTCCTTGGCCTTTACCTGAGTGGTTATTGGAATTATGCCTGGAATTGCCTGAACGGAGGGCCGGCTCCCCTGATTGAAAGGGAAAGCATCCTGCATATCATCCCGGAAGCCCGTATTTACTATATGGACAAGCCTTCCGTCAAGCTTTATGGCACGTTCGGAGGCGGTATCCGTCTCCACCGGTATTCCGAAACCCTGGAAGGGGATAAGGTCATATCAGATGATTCCAGGTTCAGTTTTACATTGTCTCCTTGCGGTGTCTGCTTCGGAGAGCATTGGCTGTTCACGGCCAATATCGGTTTCGGTATGGCCTGGTCATCTGTCCTGGTCGGTGTCGGTTACAGGTTCTGACGATCATCCCCGGCTCACTTGCTCATCATGCCCGACCTGCATTCCGTCATGCCCGACGTGATCGGGCATCTGAGATTCCCGGTCGTAGCCGGGAATGACCGGTGAGGGGTACGTCGGGAATGATCGAGGAAGTGGGTGCGTGCGGGCTTGTCCGGAAATGGCTGAATATCAATTATTTATAAAACATTGCACACTTACCCTCCCGAAAAAGAATGGGGGTACGTGCGCGGTCGAACTGTAACTGAATTATTATCAAGAGATTAGCTTTGTGTCCCGCACGCACCCCCCCGAGGTGTAGGCAGGGCGGAAAGCGGACGGGTGGCCACCCTCCAGCCGATAGGCATTACTGGCCCGACTGGTTGCAAATATGACCAGACCAAACCAAACTTGGCAAATCAGAAGCAACAATAACGGCCGTCAAAAAAACAGCAAATATTCATTTACAGTACCTCTGCACAACCATGATCCTATAAAACCTTCTCATTTCGAGGCTGGTATGGAAGGACCTAATACTCAGAAAGATGATTAATCAGATGGTGCTGATTTCTGCACCATCTGATATAGAACGTTGCTGATAATCAAACATTTCCATACCAGACGGGAATATGTAAGGCGGTAAACTTATTACAGGATTGGATAGTGCATGGTGTTCTGGAAGATTGCCGTGAGGTCAAGGGTAATGCAGGGTGAATGCGAGCTGGCCGGCACCGCCGCCGGAATATACGGCATCCGGCGGCTGGGCGCTGCGGGGAGTTCAGCCCCAAAGGGCTCTCCTCGCCCCTGCCATGACAGGTGATTGCTGGGCGTGCCGGCAATGACGATCCAGGACCGACGCGACAGGATTCCATGTCAGGAGAATAAGGTGTAGCCGAGAATAATGACTCCTGCCAGTAGCACGGACAGGACGACGAACGTGATACCGTAGAATATTCCCGTCTTCAGGGTCAGCCTGATACTCTTTTTCCATCCCAAATCGAACAACTGGTGGTAGTCGACCGTCAGGAGGAGTCCCATAAGACCCGCACCGATCTCTCCCTCGTGACCTTTTGAGAAGAACAGGGAGAAGAACATGAAGAAGCAGAACTGGCACAGTACGTAGGCGGCGGCAGCTGCGCAGGCCGAAGCACTCATTCCTTTATTCCTCAAGATCAAGCACATCGCTATCCACAGAAAAATGAAATTCCCCAGGAACAGATAGATGCCCTGGCTCCTCAGTGAACTCTCCAGGGCAGCCAGTGAGGCCTTGGCCGGGGTGTCCACCAGCTCAGGATGCTTGTCAAGGCTCAAAAGATTCAAAAGAAAGGGAATCTTCTTGAATTTGTCTCCATGGATATGGACATCCTCTCCCAGAGCCAGGTCCAGCGACAGGGAGTCGAGCTCTTCGGATATGCCGGTGGTATCCGCCTGGACAACAGCCGTGGTCTGTCCGGGCGCTTTCTTTTCAATGGAGAAGTCCGGATGGATGATGGAAGATATGAGGGCAAAGAAAGCGTAGAATATGATCAGGGACGTGAGCGGAGCAAGGTACCTTTCATGTTGTCCTTTGATATAGTCCCGGATCATGTGACCGGGGCGGAGCAGCAGGTGCAGGAAGGTGCGCTTCGCATCATCGTTGAGGAAAGGAATACTGTCGAAAGCCCCTTTGTAGAAGGAGCCGTTCTTGGTCTTGTCCTTAGGCTTGGACCACGGCAGGAAGCCGTTTTTCTGCCAGATGGTGAACGCTCTTACCCGCGCCAGGAGTCTCTCTTTTTTCATAATTATCCACAAATATAGAATAATTCTTAACTTTACAAGACTAAAGAAAACGATTATGAAGACCCGCTCATTCCTTGCCATTGCGGCACTTGCCCTCCTGGCCTCCTGCACCGGGACCCCTGAAGTCAACTACAAGGTCTGGTACGACTGGCCTGAAAGATACCTGCCGGACTTCGCGACCCTCGGCGAACCTGATGTCCAGGGTGTCAAGGAAAACATCGACCTGGTGGACATAGACGACACCAGGAACCATTTCTGCGTCCTTTTTGAAACCGAACTCAAGGTTGCGAAGGAGGAGGAATACAACTTCACCCTGACGACCGACGACGGCAGCAAGCTGTACATCGACGGAGAGATGCTGATCGAGAACGACGGCGCCCATGGACCGATTGAGAAGAAGGTGTCCAAAGTCCTGTCGAAGGGGAAGCACCCTCTGAAGATAGAGTTTTTCGACTATGACAAGGGCCAGTCCATAGTGTTCCGGTATTCCACTCCGACCATCAAGGACCGCGAATTCAACGACAAGGTCATGTTCAGGGATGACAAACTGACAAGCAAGGACGGGTTCGTCAAGCCGCAGGTGACCGAGACATATGAACGCTTCAAGGAGTGGAAAGGCGACGACGAAGCCGTAGTGTTCCCTATCCTGACGGACGTCCACACGGCAGGCCGCTTCACCTACAAGCACATAGGATACGCCGCCAGGGCAGCCAAGATGTTCGGGGCCGATTTCATGGCCAATCTCGGAGACATCGGACTGAATGCCTATCCTGCCACCGTCGACAAGAGGTACGCCCGTTTCGTCCTCGACAATACCCTTGCCCAGATGAAGAAATATGACGGGATATGGCTCTATACTCCCGGCAACCATGACTGGGATGCCGGCGAAGGAGAGTTCAATTCGGAGCAGTACCTGTCGGACTTCTTCCAGAAACCGTGGAAGGAAAAGGCCGGCGATGCCCTGCACCTGACTCCGGGCAAGGTGTGGTGCTATTACGATGTTCCGGGCAAGGACACCAGGGTCATCCTCCTGAATACCTGCGGTACCGGGACCCGGGAAGGGAAATACTACTATTTCGACGACCCTCAGCTGGAATGGCTGAAGGAACTCCTGGACTCCACGCCGAAGGATATGAACGTGATCGTGATGTCCCATTACATGCCGCACCCTATGGGCCGCTGGACCACCGCTCCGGCAGCTGACTATACCGCTGTCCAGAATGAAAAGCTTATGGGAATCCTCTCTGACTTCAAGCATTCCGGAGGTACGATGGTAGCGATGATCTGCGGCGACACCCACACAAACGACTACGTCCTGTACAACGATGTGAACTATTACATTTCCCAGGGATATGGTTGGGTCGTACCGGACCTGATGCTCCCGGGAGCCCGCCACGCTTTCTTCGATTACAAGCAGATGATGTGCGTGGACGTGATTGCGGTCAAGCCGTCCAAACGTGAAGTACGCAGTTTCCGTATCGGCGCCGGCGGTGCCGAATATGATTTCGGTTTCTCTTACTAGACCCCGTTTTTTGCATTACGGGAAAAATACTTATTTTTGCAAGTATGTACAAGAGAGTTTTGTTGAAACTTAGCGGCGAAAGCCTTGGCGGCCCGGAAGGCAAGGGACTGGATCCTGAATACCTTCGGAAATATGCCAGGGAAATCGCCCAGGCGGCCAGGGCAGGTCTCCAGATCGGGATAGTAAACGGTGGCGGCAACATATTCAGGGGCCTCCAGGGCCTTGACAAAGGCTTCGACCGTGTAGGCGGCGACCGGATGGGTATGCTTGCAACGGTGATCAATTCCTTGGCTCTCAGCCAGTTCATCAAGGAGGAAGGCGTCCATGCCGAAGTCTTCACGGCTACTCCGATGGAGCCGTATGCCCGTTATTACAACCGTGACAATGCTGTCCGCGTCCTTGAGGAAGGCGGCGTCGTCCTGATTTCGGGAGGTACCGGCAATCCTTTCTTCACCACGGATTCCGGCGCGGCTCTCAGGGCATTGGAACTCCAGGCCGACGCGATGCTGAAGGGTACCCGCGTGGACGGAGTGTATTCAGCAGACCCGGAAAAGGATCCTACAGCCGTCAAGTATGAGGACATCACTTTCGACGAAGCGATGTCAAGGCACCTCAGGGTGCTTGACCAGACAGCCTACGCACTCTGCTCGGAAGGCAACATGCCGATCATCGTTTTCGATATCAATGAAGAAGGCAACCTGAGGAAGCTGACGGAAGGCAAGAAGGTCGGAACACTGGTCCACAAATAGTGGCACGGGACTTGCTCCGCGCCCCGAGAGTGAAAACTTAACGATATTATTAACGGAAAAACTTGATACACCATGCTTACAGAGAGAGCTAAAGAAATCGTGAAGAGTGTCGAGTCGAAGATGGCCGACACCGTGGCTTACCTTGAAGAAGACCTCAAGACATACAGGGTAGGGAAAGCGAATCCATCCATACTCAACAACGTGACCGTGAGCTATTACGGCACGGATACCCTTGTGGCCCAGGTGGCATCCATCAGCGTTCCCGACGCAAGGACCATCGCGATCCAGCCTTGGGAGAGGAGCTTGATCCCTGCCATTGAGAAAGCCATCATGGCAGCCAACCTTGGTTTCACTCCTCAGAACAACGGTGAGATCATCCGCTGCCCTATCCCTCCTCTTACCGAGGAAAGGCGCCGCGACCTCATCAAGAAGGCCCGTGCTGCAGGTGAGAATGCCAAGGTAGCTGTCCGCAACAGCCGCCGCGAAGGAGTCGAAGGATTGAAGAAGGCCGAAAAGGCCGGAGAATTCTCCGAGGATGTCCAGAAAGAAGGCGAAGAAGAGGTCCAGAAAGTGACCGACGCCAAGGTGAAAGCCATTGACGAACTCATCAGTGCTAAGGAAAAGGAAATCATGACTGTGTAGGGTCATACCGGACCGGAGTGCAGTATATGGCTGTCCGGATTCCCAACCCGGACAGTTTTTTTATGGAACGAACGACAAATGACAGCAAGTGCAGACAGAACCCTGGGAATCCAGGAGTATTACTTCTCCCGTAAGCAGAAGGATCTCGACGCAGTCAGCGCCGAGCGGGCATCGAAAGGTGAAGGCCCACTTATCAATCTCGGAATAGGCGCTCCCGACGGAATGCCTCCCCAAAGTGCGATAGACGCATTGTGCCAGGCTGCGAGGCAGCCGGGTAACCACGTCTACCAGAACTACAAGGGCCTTCCGGCCCTGCGCCAGGCTTTTGCCGGCTGGTACAAGCGCTATTACGGAGTCGATCTTAACCCGGAAGGCGGGATACAGCCGCTCGTGGGGTCCAAGGAAGGCATCCTGCTTATCAGCCTGACATTCGTCAATCCGGGGGAGAAGATCCTGGTTCCTGATCCGGGCTATCCTACCTATGCCTCATCCGCCCGTCTTGCAGGAGCCGAACTTGTATGCTACGACCTCACGCCGGAGAACGGATGGCTTCCGGATTTCGAACAGCTGGAAAGCATGGACCTGTCCGGAGTGAAGGTGATGTGGGTGAATTATCCGAATATGCCTACGGGCGCGAAAGCCACTCCGGAGCTCTATCAGCGTCTGGTGGATTTCGGTCTTAAGCATAATATCCTGATAATCAATGACAACCCTTATTCCTTCATATTGACGGACAAGCCGCTGTCGATCCTGGCCGCGAAAGGAGCCTTCGAATGCTGCCTGGAACTTAATTCCCTCAGCAAGTCCCACAACATGAGCGGCTGGAGAGTCGGCATGGTGGCCGGCGACCCGTCCCTCGTGGGTGAAGTCCTCAAGGTCAAGAGCCAGATGGATTCAGGACAGTTCAAGGCGACCCAGCTCGCTGCGATCGCCGCTCTCGGCGAAGGGCCGGACTGGTTCGTGAAACTGAACGAGGAATACCGGCACCGCCGTGATGCGGCCGGAAAGATATTCGATGCCCTCGGGGTTGAATATGGGAAAGACACTGCAGGCCTCTTCCTTTGGGGCCGGGTGCCGGCCTCATGCAAGCCGGAAGGGAACATGACTCCGGGTGAAGCCCTTTCCGAAAGGATCCTTCACTCCGCCGGAGTCTTCATCACACCTGGCTTCGTATTCGGGAAGAACGGCGAGGACTTTGTCAGGATCTCGTTGTGTGCCAATGTGGACAAGCTGAAGGAAGCGGAACGTAGGATAAGTCGATTATAATGGCAAGGACTGTAGGAATTATCGGACTGGGCCTTATCGGAGGCTCCATGGCGATAGACTTGAAACGCAGGGAATATGCCGGCACCATCCTCGGTGTCGAATCTGACCCTGTGAACGCCGCTGCCGCCGGAAAGATGTGCCTGGCGGATGAGATCGTGCCTTTGGACGAATGCGTCAGGAGGAGCGACATTATAGTGATAGCCATTCCGGTAGGAGCGGCCGTCAAGATGCTGCCGGGAATACTGGACTTATGCGATTCTGGCAAGGTGGTCATAGACACTTGTTCGACCAAGAGCCAGATTGTCAGGGCAGTGCATTACCATCCGATGCGCAGCCGTTACGTCGCGACCCATCCTATGGCCGGTACGGAATATTCCGGCCCGTGGGCGGCCATGCCGAACCTCTTCGACGGGCGTGCCTGCATATTCGCCAATACCGAGGAATCGGATCCGAGGGCGGTCAAGACCATCGAGGAGATGTATGACGTCCTGAACATGCGGCCGATCTACATGAACGCCGATGCCCATGACGTCCACACCGCCTATGTTTCCCACATATCCCACGTGACCTCTTTCGCGCTGGCGCTCACCGTACTCGAGAAGGAAAAGGACGAGAAACACATATTCGACCTCGCTTCCGGCGGCTTCTCCTCCACTGTCCGGCTTGCGAAGAGTTCATCCGAAATGTGGGTGCCTATCCTTACCCAGAACCACGACAATGTCCTGCACGTCATAGACACTTACCTTGAAAAGATGAAGGAATTCCGTGATGCCATCGCGGAATACGATTCCGAAAGGATAGAAGACCTCATCCATGAGGCTAACAGGATAAAGAAGATCCTAAGATAGAATACCTTATATTATAATATGGAGAGACAACTTGACATCATACCCGTATCCGAATGGGGTTTCTTCGACGAAAGCATCCCGCCTATCGTGGTCGCCGGCCCATGCAGCGCAGAATCCGAGCTGCAGGTCATGACGACTGCCCGGGAGCTTCACGATTTCGGTATCCATGTATTCCGTGCCGGAATATGGAAGCCAAGGACCCATCCGGGTTGTTTCGAAGGAATAGGATCCCCTGGCCTGAAGTGGCTCCAAAGGGTACAGAGAGAGCTGGGCATGAAAGTTTGCACCGAAGTTGCAAGCGAGAAGCATGTATATGAATGCGTGAAATACGGCATCGATATGGTCTGGATAGGGGCCAGGACAACTTCCAACCCTTTCCTTGTCCAGGAAATAGCCGATGCCCTGCGTGATACCGAGATGCCGGTCCTGGTCAAGAATCCGATCAATCCGGACCTCGGCCTGTGGGTCGGCGCGCTCGAAAGGCTGAACCAGGCCGGAATCAGGAAACTGGGAGTGATCCACAGGGGATTCACGACTTCCCAGAAGATCCCTTACAGGAACCTGCCCCTGTGGCAGATAGCCGTCGAGCTCAGGACCATGTTCCCGGATCTGCCGTTCTTCGCCGACCCGAGCCACATGGGAGGAGCCAGGAAATATCTCCAGCCTCTCAGCCAGAGGGCGATGGACCTTGGATTCGAAGGTCTTATGGTGGAATCCCACTGCGATCCGTCCTGCGCCTTGAGCGATGCAGCCCAGCAGCTGGTTCCTGCTGATCTGAAGACGATGCTTGAAAGCCTTACCGTCAGGAAGAAGAGCACGAGTGACAAGGAATATAACGAGAATATCGAGCAGCTGCGTACCCATATCGATGTCATCGATGAGAACCTGCTCATTGCGCTCGGTTCCAGGATGGAGATTTCCAGGAAGATAGGACGCTTCAAGAAGGAACACAACATTGCGATCATACAGCCCAAGCGCTGGGACAGCCTGCTTGATGACATGATCGAGAAAGGCAAGTCATACGGTTTGACGGAAGAATTCATCAGGGCTATGTTCAATGCCATACATGATGCTTCAGTGGCAGAGCAGAACAAGATCCTTGAGCAGTGATTGTATTTTTTTTATTCTTTCATTTTAAAACTCTTAAATCGTTGCCATGTGACATTTTCTAAGTGCTTTCACTTAGAATCTGGGCCTTTTACCTTAATAAAACGATATAAATTCATTGTTTTATTAAAGATTTGTAGTTTTTAATAGTTGTTTTATTCCAAAAAATTTATTTGATTTGTAAGTCGGTAATTGGTGTTTCAGTCCAAAGACCGTCATGGACAGACTATTTTATTCAATAATTATTAAGTTTAAAGTTTAAGCTTATGAGTAAAAAATTTTTCGCTTTTGCGCTGGGCCTGCTTGTCAGTGCAGGTTTGGCTTTCGCTCAGAGGGGAGAAATTACCGGTGTCGTGACCGACGCCTCTTCAGGTGAAGGCATCCCGTTTGCCTCCATCATGGAGAAGGGCACGATGAACGGTATCTCTTCTGAAGCAGATGGTACCTACAGGATAAGGGTATCGGATATGAGCAAGGCTGTGCTCGTATTCTCCTCCGTAGGTTATAATACACTTGAAATCCCGGTAGACGGCAGGGCTGTGATCAATATCACCCTTGCGACCGACAACGTCCTCGACGATGTCATCGTGGTCGCTTATGGTACTGCCACCAAGGAATCCTTCACGGGTTCCGCTACGATGGTCAAGTCCGAAGACATCGAAAAGAAGATCACGACCAACGTAACCAGCGCCCTCGCAGGTACGACTCCGGGCGTCCAGATGATTTCAGCAAGTGGTGACCCTACCAGCAACGGTTCCACCATCAGGATCCGTGGTATCGGTTCCATGAGTGCTTCTTCAAGCCCTCTGATCATCCTCGACGGTGCACCTTATGACGGAAGCATTTCCAACATCAACCCACAGGACATCGAATCCATGTCAGTCCTGAAGGATGCAGCTGCTTCCGCTATCTACGGTCATCGTGGTGCCAACGGTGTCATCATCATCACCACCAAGAAGGGTAAGGCAGGCGACGCAACCGTCAAGCTCGACGCTCGTTTCGGTTCCAACAGCCGTCTCATCCCTCAGTACGATGTGATTGACGACCCTGCAACCTACTATGAGCTCTTCTACAAGAGGCTCTACGGAATGTACTATTATTCCGGCCACACGGTTGCCGAGAGCTATGCTTTCGCTGACAAGACCCTGTACGATGAGAAGAACGGTGGTCTCGGTTACCAGGTTTATACAGTTCCGGACGGCCAGAAGCTCGTCGGTACGAATTTCAAGCTCAACCCTAACGCTACCCTCGGCTATACCGACGGTCAGTATTACTACACACCGGATGACTGGTACAAAGAGACTTTCCACAACTCCTTCCGTAAGGAGTACAACATGTCCGTGAGCGGTGCGAACGACAGGTTCAACTACTACGGTTCCGTAGGTTACCTCGATGACGGCGGTATCATCGCAAATTCAAGGTATCAGCGTTACACCGGTCTCATCAATGCAGACTACCAGGTGAAGAAATGGATGAAGGTTACCTCCAGCCTCAACTTCACTCACTCCAACTCCCAGACTAACGGTTCCAACGGTTCCTGGGGATCCTCAGGAAACGTTTTCTACGTCGCCAACAACATGGGTCCTATCTATCCTCTCTACGTGAGGAACGCAGATGGTACCATCATGGAAGAGAACGGCAGGGTGATTTACGACTCCAACAACACGAACTTCAAGCGTCCTAACACCGTTGGTAACGCTATCCGTGACAATATGTACGACAAGACTGAGTACCTCAGGGACGTCATCACCGGAAAGGGTGGAGTTATCCTTACCCCTGTTAAGGGCCTCAGCCTTACCGCCAACGTTTCCATGACGAGCTCCAACTACAGGGAGGTCAGCCTTGGCAGTATCTTCGGTAGCGCAGCTTCAGTTGACGGTACTTCCTATGTCCAGGCCGACAGGATGTTCGCAGTCAACCAGCAGTATCTCGCCAACTACAAGTTCCACATCGCCGACGTCCACAACTTCGAACTCCTCGGTGGTTACGAGCAGTACAAATACACATCTTCAGGTCTCTGGGGTTACAACGACCACCTCTTCGATCCGACCAACGGAGAACTTGACAATGCTGACGGTACGAGCGGCAAGCGGCTCAGCTCTTCTACCAGCCAGTATATGACAGAGGGTTTCCTTTCGAGGATCCAGTATGACTACGACGGCAAGTACTTCCTCAGCGCTTCCTATCGTCGTGATGCTTCTTCACACTTTGCAAAGGGTCACCGCTGGGGTAACTTCTGGTCCTTCGGTGGGGCTTGGCTCATCAGCAAGGAGAACTTCATGCAGAACGTCGGTTGGGTGGATATGCTGAAGCTCAAGGTCAGCTATGGTCAGCAGGGTAACGACAGCATCGGTAGCTTCCCTTACACCGACCAGTATACCCACTCCTACAACGAGGCCACGGGTGAGTATTCCATCAACCTCAGCTACAAGGGTAACGAGAACCTGACCTGGGAGACTTCCAAGTCCTTCAACGCAGGTTTCGACTTCGAACTTTTCAACAACTATCTTAACGGATCCTTCGAGGTGTTCTCAAGGAAGACCGAAGACCTCCTCTATTCCAAGAACGTTCCTTATTCCGCTGGTAACCCTACCGGTGTCATCCCTGTGAACGTTGGCTCCATCAGGAACAACGGTTTCGAGCTCACCCTCGACGGTACCATCATCAGGAGCAAGAACTTCAACTGGAACTGGAACGTCAACCTCAGCCACTACACCAACAAGATCCTCTCCCTTGATGAGAGTGTTTCCGAGAAGGGTATCCGTGGCTCCAGCTCCATCTACAGGGTAGGTGGTTCCCTCTACCAGGCTTATCTGAGGAAGTATGCTGGTGTCGACAAGGAGACCGGCCAGGCTCTTTACTGGAAGCACATCGACGAGGTCAAGGATGCTGACGGCAACGTCACCACACCTGAGTCCGACGAAACTACGACGACCTTCTCCGATGCTACTCAGTACGAGATCGGTTCCGTCCTTCCTAAGCTCTATGGCGGTTTCGGTACTTCGCTCAACGCCTACGGCTTCGACTTCTCCGTCCAGTGCAGCTTCCAGCTCGGTGGCAAGTATTATGACGGTTCTTACCAGCAGTTGATGTGGACCCAGGACCAGACCGGTTCCGCATGGCACAGGGACGCTCTCAAGGCTTGGACTCCTGAAAACACCGACACCGACGTTCCTCGTCTGGACGGTGACACGCAGGTTGCCCAGACTGCCATCGACCGCTTCCTTATCTCTTCCAACTACCTTAGCATCAACAACGTAACCCTCGGTTATACCTTCCCAAGAAGCCTTGTAGAGAAGGTTGCCCTCAAGGGCCTCAGGGTATATGTAGCAGGTGAAAACCTCGCTGTCTTCTCTGCCCGCAAGGGTGTGGATCCACGTTTCTCGATGGGTATCGGCCTTATGACCAGCGGTTCCGGTATCAATACTTCGGGATATTCCGCTATGCGTACCATCACCGGTGGTGTGACTCTCACTTTCTAATCTGAAAACTATAAAAGCTTACAGAATATGAAACTCAATAAATTATTTCTCATAGCAATCGTAGGTGCGTTCTTCGCAGCATCCTGCTCTGACATCGACGACATCAAGCCGCAGGGCGGTACGATGCTCGCGTCCCAGGTCCAGGAGACCAACGCACTTGTCCCGTCCAGGGCTTCCGCTTCTTTCAACGGAATGTTCTCATCTATCGGCCAGCCGACCAAGATGTACGCCAATCCTGATGACTGGGAGTTCCTGATGATCCTCTTCTGCAACGATCTTGAGGGTCCGGATGCAATCATTCCGGATTCAGGTTACAACTGGTTCTCCGTCTGCGGTGAGTATTCTTCCCGCAACGCCAACTACCGTAACCCTGCCATCCGTTACAGGACTCCTTACAACATGATCGGATCCGTGAACACCTTCCTGCTCAGCATCGGCGAGACAGAGGACGAGTCCCTGATCAACATGCTTGCCCAGGCAAAGGTCCTGAGGGCATATTCCTACTGGTGTCTCGTTTCCGATTTCCAGTTCAACTACCAGGTCGCTGCTGACAAGCCAAGCGTTCCGCTTGTGACTGAGTACACCGAGGACTTCACCAACAACCCTCGCGCCTCCGTCAAGGAAATCTACGACTTCATGCTTGAAGATCTCAACTATGCGGTTGAGAAGCTTGCCGGTGCCGAACGCAAATCCAAGGCATTCGTCGACGAGCACGTCGCTCGCGGTCTCCGCGCACGCGTATATCTCGAGATGGGTGAGTGGCAGAAGGCTTATGATGATGCAGTCGCTGCAGCTGAAGGCTATACTCCAGCTACCATCGAAGAGGTCTCCAAGCCAACCTTCATGGACATCAGCGAGCACAACTGGATTTGGGGCTATGACATGACCACTGACATGGCTCTCGTTTACCGTTACGCTACTACTTCCAGTTGGCTCCGCTCATTCTCCGCTTGGGGTTATGCTCCTGCCTGCCAGGTTTATACCTGCATCAATACCCTGCTCTATAACAAGATCCAGGCGGGAGACGTCCGTAAGGGCTGGTGGGTTGACGAGAACCTCGAATCCCCTCTGCTTGAAGGTCTTAAATGGCCGGGATTCGATGATGTGGCAAATGCTGACGATGGCGGAGATGCCAAGCTCCCTTATATCCCTTACACCAATGTCAAGTTCGGATGCTACACTGTAGGTACCACCAACAACGATGAGGATATGCCTCTGATGCGTGTTGAAGAGATGATCCTCATTCAGGCAGAGTGCCAGGCACGTCTCGGCAACACCAGTCAGGCTACCAGCATCCTCACCGACTTCGTGAGGACCTATCGTGAGCCTGAATACAATGTCGCAGAAAGAGGTCTTTCCCTCCTCGACGAGATTTGGTTCCAGCGCCGTGTCGAGCTTTGGGGCGAAGGCTTCGGTATCAAGGACTGCAAGCGTCTGAATAAGCCGCTCGTCAGGTTCCATGACGACACCAACAACCAGCCTGCCGCATTCCGTTTCAACCTCCCTGCAGACGACCCTTATCTCCTTCTGAGATTCTCCCAGGGTGAGCTCAACACCAACTTCGCGATCGTAGACAACACTGGTGGACACCAGCCTGTCACCGATGAGAACAAGTCTCTCCGTGATGGTGTAACTGACTAATTTAAATGAATTGCCTTATGAAAAATTTATATAGGATTTTAATCGCCCTCCTGGCCTTCTCCTTCATTGCAGTTTCCTGCAAGGACAAGGAGTACGAGTACATCCCTGGCGAACAGGATGTCGCAGGTTGCTACGGTGTTTACTTCCCGACCCAGGATGCTAGCGGAAGCCATGTCTACGATCCTACCATGGACCGTTCGGTCGCTATCACGGTTTCCAGGACCAACAGTTCCGGAGCCATCAACGTTCCGTACACCGTTACTTCATCTGAAGAAGGCGTGTTCAATTTCGGAACCATCAACTTCGCTGACGGCCAGACCGAGACGGAACTCGTCGTGACCTTCCCTAATGCCAAGGTCGGTGTTGATTACTCTTTCTCCGTCCAGATCGAAGACAATCAGTATGCTTCGCTCTACAATGAGGGTGCTATTGCGCTTGATTTCTCTGTTTTGATCGTTGAGATGAAGACTTTCAAGACAGAGGATGGAAAGGCGGATGCCAAGGTTACTTTCACTGACATGGACTTTCTTGAAGAGGTCCATAAGGTTGACTTGAACTATTATGAAGTTGACGGAGTCCGTTATTGCGAGACCAGCGGTGGCGAGACCATCTATTCCGGGAATGGACTCAATGGTGCAGGACCTTTCGGAACCGATGTACAGCTCAAATTCAAGTGGTATACCAACAAGAAAGTTACCGTTGATGATGTAGAGTATGATTGGATTGAAGTAGAGCCGTCCAATACCGGTTTCACTTCTTCAGGCAACCCTATTTACATGGGAGATTTCTTCCATATGCGTGCAGATATGGGTTTGAGCAATGGTGACTATGCTAATTCCTATGAAAGGTACACCAAATCTGCTGATGGCTACCTCCCTAGCTACTATGATGGCCACGGTGGATTTATCTTCAACGCTGCTTACTGGATCCACGGAACAACATCCTGGTATGGTTATAAGAACAGCACACCTGTCGCTATCGCCGATGGTTACCTCCGCGTAGATTATTCGTTGGATCTCTATCCTGATTATACTAAGAATGGAGTAACTCCGATTGATGTCGAAGCTGGTGTAGATGTAGCGAACATCAAGTATGCCGTATACGAAGGTGAACTTACCGCCACCCAGGTTGGTTACAAGATTGAAGCTATCACAGCTGGTACCGAAGAAGGTGTAGTTACATTCTCCGATTTCGAGATTGATGAGGAAGAAGCTGTCAAGTATGCCACCCTTGGTGTCGAAATGGACAAGACTGCCGAATATACTATCGTTGCGGTAGCATATGATGATAAGGACAAACCGCAGAACAACGCTTCTGCTACCTTCCGACACATCGCAGCTGGTGACACTGAGGAATATGCAGTAGATATCAACGTACTTACCGAAGCAACCCCTGTCCGTTACACCGAGACTGGCAACTACGATCAGTACACTTCTTTCGCTTTCGCAGTGTATGGCTCTGATATTACCGTCGCTCACTTAGCTGTCGTACCTTCTACACAGCTTAGCAACTCTCTTCTCAATACGCTTAAGTACAGTGATGATTATGCTGTAAGTGAGGATGTACTAGCGAAGATCAATGGTGAAGGCGGTTACTATGACGTTGCCTCTGGTTTGGCTGCCAACACTGAGTATGCAGTCGTTGTTTGGGCTACTAATGGCAGCGAGGACAAGTTCGTTTATGAGACTTTCAAAACTGAAAAGCTTCCTTACGTGTGGAAGAGTTTAGGAAAGGGTACCATAGTGGATGGCTTCTGCCCGTATCTCTTCAGTAGGGCAGATATGACTGCAGAATGCGATGTATATGAGGAAGCGAAGACCCCTGGCTTCTATATGATTACCGGTTTCCAGCAGGAGATTGCAGCCAAGTTCTTTGGTGTGAATAAGGAAGATATGGCACCATATGAAGGAGGCAACTGGAAGAATACAGAATTGATAGTTGATGCGACGAATCCTCAGAAGGTTGTTATTCCTGAGCAGGATTACGGTGTTTGTGTCAATTCTTCTTACGGATTCTTCCTTATTGAAACCGAGGCTTCTGGAACTCTTGCCAATGGAGAAATCACTTTCCCTAAGGAAGAGGTTTACATCGGTCTTCCTGGCCTAGGAAGGTGGTTCACCAGCAATGACGAAGGAACCTTCAAGATCACTTTGCCTTCTGCTGCTTCTACAACAACTGTCAAGCCGGTTGCTAATGGCGGAAACGGCCGTGTTGAGAATCTGAATATCATTTCCGGCCTCCGTTCTTTCGAAAAGGCAAAGGTTCAAATCGAGCGTGACGCCCAGGCAGTCAACGCCAATGTCTCCGTTTCCTACGACAGGAGTACGAAGGCAAGCCGCGCTCTTAGAGAATCACGCACCACTACTATAAGATAGTATAAACTATTGATAATGCGACAAATGAGACCCGGCGATCCGTCGCCGGGCCTCTTGTCGTAAAAAAACAAGAAATGAAATACTTCAAATTATCAGTTGCGTTTCTGGCCTCACTGGTATTGTTCTCTTGCAACCGAGAGGAAATAGAAGGTGAAGTCGAAGCCCAGGCAGCCCCGATCGTCCGTCTTGGTGACGAAATCGTCGGGGATGCGCTGGCCGTGAAATTCGCCTCGGTACCTACTGCTTCCGAGATTTCGGAAATAGAGGCACAGAAAGGCGTAACGCTGCAGCGTGTTTTCCCGAGTACACCAGGCAAAGAAGAACTTGAAGCACGCTTCGGCCTTGACCGTTGGTATGAAGCTACCATAGAAGACGGTTCTTCCGTAGAGAAGGTCGCCCATACCCTCTCCAAGGTTCGTTCTGTCCAGTTGGTCCAGCTTGAATCAATAGCGAGGAAGGAATATGAAGGTACGGTTTATCCGGAATCTTCTTCAGACACCCGCGCGACGGCTGCTACGTTCAACGATCCAATGCTCATCAACCAGTGGAATTACAAGAACGGCGGAAGCGCGTCCATCTCCAAGACGGCAATGGCCGGGGCAGACGTCAATGTTTCAGATGTCTGGGCAAACCTTACTTGTGGCGACCCTTCCATCATCGTCGCTGTTGTAGATGAAGGTGTGAAGCATTCCCATCCGGACCTTCAGGCCAACATGTGGGTGAATTCCAAGGAGGTCCCGGGGAACGGAGTCGATGACGACGGAAATGGCTATATAGATGACGTTTACGGATATAATTTCGTAGATAATGGTCCTATCACCTGGGCTATTGTCAATGCGGCAGGCGATGGAGATTCAGGCCATGGAACCCATTGTGCCGGCACCATCGCTGCCGTCAACAACAACGGCAAGGGTGTATGCGGAGTCGCAGGAGGATCCGGTGCAGGTGACGGTTGCAGGATAATGTCCTGTCAGGTATTCTCGGGCATCCGTGGCGGTAGTGCTTCTGCGGGCTCCAGGGCTATCAAGTATGCCGCCGATATGGGTGCTTCGATCATCTCCTGTTCTTTCGGTTACACTTCGGCTTTCCAGTCCGACGACGCATATATCAGGGCGGTCGGCTCGATGGAGATCGATGCAGTCCATTATTTCGAGGCTTGCCGGAACAATGATGTCCTGGATGGCAACATAGCGATCTTCGCGGCTGGAAACGAAGCTCATGATTATGCCCATTATCCGGGGGCTTTCTATGATATAATTTCGGTTTCTGCCTTCGGGCCTGACGGATTGCCAGCCTACTATACCAATTATGGTCCTGGTTGTAACATTTCGGCTCCGGGTGGAGAAGCCTACCATTCATCCGGCAACTTCAAGTCTATGATCCTTTCCACCTTGCCTTCCGAACTTTATGAGTTGGGAGAGTCAAGCGGCAGCAAGGGTTTGGACTACGGTTATATGCAGGGCACTTCGATGGCCTGCCCTCACGTTTCAGGCGTGGTCGCCCTTGCCTTGTCTTATGCCAAGCAGCTCGGTAAGAAATTCACCCGTGACGAGTTCAAGAGAATGATCCTTTCTTCAGTCAACGACATAGACCAGAGAATAGGCAGCAAGACATCGAAGACCTATGCATACGGTCATAAGGATCTGCCGCTTGCACCTTACTATCATCAGATGGGTACGGGAATGATCGATGCATGGAGGCTTATGATGAAGATCGAGGGAACACCGTGCCTTACTGCAACGACCGGCAAGTCACAGTACATCGACATCTCTTCGGTGTTCGGAACCGCTTCGGTGAGTCTGACATATCTGGAAGTACAGGTCCCTCAGGCCACTATCGACGCCCTGGGGCTCCAGAAGATCACCGGCACGGCAAGCGGCAAATACGTTCCGGTTCCGGAAGGAGAATGCTATGCTTATGTCCAGTTCGGAAGGCTCTATATCCACCCTACCAAGACGGGGTCCGGAAAGATCTATGTGGATGCCGTCGGTGGTGGTGACCACCTCGGTGGAGGATCCAATCCTCCTGGAGGTATGAAACTCGAACAGGTTGTCTCACTTGTCGCCCGCGAGGTTGACGGTGGTAACGGAACAGGAGGTTGGTTATGATGTTCAAACGATTTTTAATCATAGCGGTCGCCGCCCTTGCGCTGGCGGGCTGCAAAGGTCACAGGGTGGAGCCTTCCAAGGCCATCGATGTGACCGGTGAATGGGAACTTACTTCCATAACCACCCGCGGAGCTTCAATCGGAGGGACTCCGATTGCCGTGTACATCAATTTCACAGCTGAGAAGACTTTCGAACTGTACCAGATGATCGGTGAAGGCAGGTACACCTATTTCAAGGGAACGTACCAGCTTTCCGGAGAATCACTGTCCGGTACCTATGAAAGCGGAAAGCCGTGGGGGAGTGTCTATACCGTTGCCATGGAAGGTGACCAGATGACTCTGACCACCAACGGAGGCTCCGAAACGGATACTTACCGCAAGACTACGATTCCGCAGGCGGTAAAGGACAATATCTATTAGGGGAGGATCAATAATCCTTCTTGAAATCGTTCAAGGCGGTCATCAGGGTTTCCTCGAAGACCGCTTTTTCGTGTTCTGAAAGGAAGCCCACCTCGATCGGGACTTGGAACAGGCGGACTTTCAGGTCCTTCGGGATGCGCGGATAATCAAGCACCCTCTGGCTGTCTTTCTCAGTGGTGGCGACCACGGCCGTCGGATGCTCCCTGACAGCCTTCATTATCTTGTTGATGTCCACCTTGTTGTAGTTGTGATGGTCGGCAAACCTGAAATGCCTGACGATCTTGTGCTCGTCGCTGAGGTACATCCTCAGCGGAGTATCCTTGGCAATTCCCGAGAACAGCACCAGTTTCTGGGAATATGCGTACCTCGGATCGGCCTCTTCGAAGATAGGCTGCAGGGAATTGTACCATATCGTGGTGAAGAGCAAGGTCTTTTCCGCGCCCTTCCTGTCGGTTCCACGGCAGGTCGTGACATCATAGTCCTTGAGTCCGAAGGCCTTCGCCCACTGGGTCTTCTGTTCGTCTTCCAGGTAAGCGGGGCATTTGGAGACGATGATCACATCCGCCGCATGGAAGCGCTGCGGAAGATCCCTCAACCTTCCGAATGGCAGCAGTTTGTCCTTGTAAGTAGGGCGGTTGTAATCCACCAGGACTATATTGAAATAAGCCCTGAGGGACCTGTACTGGAAAGCGTCGTCCAGGACTATCAGGTCGGCCGGAGGTATCTGGGCGTCGGCGCAGTGGCGTGCACGTTTCTCCGTCTTGAGTTTCTCCGGATGGCAGAGTATGTCGCATCCCTTGACCCTGTGCCTGTCCACTGCCACCGTGACGGCAGGGAACTTCTTCTTGATCTGCAGGGGTTCATCCCCATATTCCTTGACTGAGCCATCCCTCTCGACTATCTGGAACCCCTTGGAGTTGCGCTTGTGCCCCCTGGACAGGACGGCGATATTGCTGTATGCCCAGTCGTCGCTCTTCAGGAGGGTCCTGAGGATCATTTCGGTGTGAGGAGTCTTGCCGGTACCGCCGGCGGTGATGTTGCCTACGCAGATCGTAGGGACTTCACAGGTTCTGACCTTGAATATACCGTGGTCGTACAGGGAATGCCGCAGTTTCAGAGTCAAGTAATATGGTGCAAGAATGACCTTGTCAAGCATGAGTGCAAAGATACGAAAAATTATAGGCCGTTCAATTATTTTACCTGCCATATTTCGCGCATCCGCTCCCTGTTGAATCGGACATTGCCGGAAAGATGTTCTATATAGCATGGCAAGTACTCCTTGCCTTCCTCGCAAAGCATTATGGCCATATCTAGATACCACCCCTCCTTTGTAGAAAGACGTATCATATCACAATATGGATACCTGCTTTTACGTATAGACTCTATCTCCGGTTCTGAATAATTGCCGCTAATAATTTGATAGAGAGTTATTTCCGTAGGAGCTTCGTAAATGAATAGAGAATCTGCCTCAAAAGCTTTTTTTACCCACTCTCCTGACAAAGTCGTTAATTTTGGAGGGGTAGAATCTGAACTGACTGTTATCCTGCGAGTCAATTCCTCCAGTCGCTTTCTAAAATTATCATCCAGTCCGGAAAAGACAACAGGTATTGAATGTCCAATTGCAATCAATGCTTTTCCATCACTGCTTAGCATCAAGTACCTGCAGCCGAATGCTTGTGAGGGTATCCCATCCTCATTCCTGTTCCCTCCGATGATAAGCCAGTCTTCAATTGCAGAATAACCAGGTGGCACTGAAATCATTATCCCTGTCAAACGTTCATTTTCTAGCATTGAAGTGGAGAGATCGACATCAATATCAAGGACAGAACGCGGTAACTTGACCTCCTGTGCTCCCAGTCGGTGACAAATAAAAATCAAGGTAGTAATAATGATATATTTCCTTAATCGTTCCATTGTGGCATTGAATGTAAATAATAGGAATTTAGTTACCGGACACTAATGATGTAGGATACGAAAAATTATAGGCCGTAGACACTGCTTGATTCGGAAATTTGGGTTTCTCCCCATTTTTCTGCGATTTGATCCAGGATGCGGAATACTTCCTGCGGATCGTTCTCCGTCACCAGCCGCATCCTGGTCTCCTTGAAATCCGGCAGGCCCTTGAAATAGCAGCTCAGGTGCCGCCTCATCTCATATACCCCGGTAGGCAATCCCTTCAGGTCCAGGGACAGCTGCAGATGCCTTTTCGCAAGTTCCACCCTCTCCCTGACGCCCAATGGCGGAAGCTCCTCTCCCGTCGCGAGATAATGCTTTATTTCCCGGAATATCCAAGGGCGCCCGAAGGAGGCCCTGGCGACCATTATCCCGTCCACCCCGTATCTGTCGAAGCATTCCTTCGCCTTGACGGCGGAATTGATGTCACCGTTGCCTATTATTGGAATACTCATCCTCGGATTGGCTTTCACTTCTCCGATGAGGGTCCAGTCGGCCTCGCCCTTGTACATCTGGCAGCGGGTGCGCCCGTGGATGGTCAGGGCCTTGATTCCGGTGTCCTGTAGCCTCTCAGCCAGTTCCACGATGATCTTTGATTTGTCATCCCATCCGAGCCTTGTCTTGACCGTGACGGGCTTGCTGACAGCCTCTACGATCCGCTTAGTGATGAGCACCATCTTGTCCGGGTCTTTCATCATGCCCGATCCCGCTCCGCGGGCGGCTATCTTGCTCACGGGGCAGCCGAAGTTGATGTCGATCAGGTCGCATCCGTGTCCTCCCACGAGTTCGGTGGCATGGTCGGCCATCCTGGCAGCCTCTACCATCGCGTCCGGATCGCTTCCGTATATCTGGATTCCGATCGGAGCCTCCGCGTCGGAAGTCTTCATCTTCTCATAGGCTTTCCTGGCGTCCCGGATCAGTCCCTCGGAAGGGATGAATTCGGTGTACACCATGTCGGCTCCCTGCTCGCGGCATATTCCTCTGAAGGATGCGTCGGTGACGTCCTCCATAGGGGCCAGGAGCACAGGCTTGTCTCCGAGGTCTATATTGCCTATTCTCATCGGTGTAGTGCTTCTTTTTTGCAAAAATAGAAAATATTTCCTACCTTTGCGACCCCTATAATGTGTAGGGATCGCAATTATTATTAGTTAAACCATTAAAGATCAAGACAGTGGACACACTTAGCTACAAAACAGTATCGCTCAACAAGGCGACTGTGAACAAGGAGTGGGTCGTTATCGATGCCACGGATCTGGCACTCGGACGTCTTGCTTCCAGGGTTGCTCTTGTCCTTCGCGGAAAGACCAAGCCAGGGTTTACCCCTCATGTCGACTGCGGTGACAACGTCATCGTCATCAACGCTGAGAAGGTATCCCTCAAGGGAGACAAGATGACTGATCGTGTTTACACTCGCTACACCGGTTACCCGGGTGGCCAGCGTTTCACGACTCCGAAGGAGATCCTCGCAAAGAGGCCTGCTGAACTCGTGAGGAGGTCCGTAAAAGGGATGCTCCCTAAAACCCGTCTTGGCGCAAAGCTTCTGGACAACCTGTACGTTTATGCAGGTCCTGAGCACCCGCACCAGGCGCAGAACCCTAGAGAAATTAAGTTGAACGAAATCTAACGGAGCAAATGAAACAGAAAAACGCCCTTGGAAGACGTAAATCAGCTGTAGCCCGTGTTTATCTCGCAGAAGGGAAAGGCAACATCACAATCAACGGTCGCACTGTGGAAGATTACTTCGCAGAAGAGTCCCTCCGTTACATCGTGAACCAGCCTTTCGCTGTCACCAAGACCGAAGGTCAGTTCGACGTCAAGATCAATGTCGTCGGTGGTGGTACCAAAGGCCAGGCAGAGGCGATCAGGCTCGGAATCTCCCGCGCCCTGAGCGAACTCGACCGTGAGGCCTACCGTGCTGCCCTCAAGGCCGAAGGCTTCCTGACACGTGACGCCCGCGAGGTGGAAAGAAAGAAGCCGGGTCAGCCAAGTGCACGCGCACGCTTCCAGTTCAGCAAGCGTTAGTTTGCTGCAGCTGACAGAGCTGATTTATGTAAAAATGCACAGTCCGGTGCAAACAATCCGGCCCTTTTGGCAGGATGCCGAGACTGCGGAAAATCCCTGGGACTGGCCAGGCCACTACCCGGAGATTGAAGGAAAGAGTAATTAAAAAAGAAAAAAGACATTTAAAATGCCACGCACAAATTTCCAAGAACTTCTTGATGCAGGTGTACATTTCGGTCACATGGCCAGGAAATGGAATCCTAAGATGGCCCCTTACATCTTCGACCAGAAGAACGGGATCCACATCATCGACCTGCACAAGACCATCGTCAAGATAGACGAGGCTGCCGATGCAATGAAAGAACTTGCGCGCTCAGGCCGCAAGATCCTCTTCGTCGCCACCAAGAAGCAGGCGAAAGAGATCGTTGCTGAGAAGGCAACGGCAGTCAACATGCCATCGATAACTGAGCGCTGGGCGGGCGGTATGCTTACCAACTTCCCGACCATCCGCAAGGCTGTCAAGAAGATGAACACCATCGACAAGATGAAGGAAGACGGTACCTTCGAGAAGCTCGCCAAGAGGGAGCGTCTGCAGATCGACCGTCAGAGAGAGAAGCTGGAGAAGAACCTCGGTTCCATCAGGGACATGAGCCGTCTCCCATCAGCACTTTTCGTCGTTGATATCCAGAAGGAAGCCAACGCCGTCAAGGAGGCCAACCGCCTCAACATACCGGTATTCGCAATGGTTGACACATGTTGCGATCCTACCCCGATTGATTATGTGATACCGGCTAACGACGACGCTACGAAGTCCATCGAGCTCATCATGAATATCCTTTGCAAGGCCATCGAGGAAGGCCTGAGCGAGAGGAAGCTCGAGAAGGAGAAGGAAGCTACCGAAGAGACCGCTGAAGGCGAAGCCCTCGTCAACCCTACCGGCAAGAAGCTCCGCGCTCGCAAGAACGCCAAGCCAGTCGATGTAGAGGCTGAGGCTGCAGCACCTGCACCTGAGGCTGCACCGGAACCAGCACCGGCACCGGAAGAGACTCCTGTCGAGGAGGCTCCTAAGGCTGAATAAACTCCGTTGAACGATTAAAAATAACGAATATGGAAATCACTGCTAAAGACGTAATGAAACTTCGTCAGATGACGTCTGCCGGTATGATGGATTGCAAGAAGGCTCTCATCGAGGCTGAAGGCGACTTCCAGAAGGCTGTAGGCATCATCCGTGAGAAGGGTAAGCTCGTCGCTGCCAAGAGGGCTGACCGCGAGACTTCCGAAGGCTCCGTACTTGTCCGCACTGAAGGCGACAAGGCTATCATCGTCTGCCTTGGCTGCGAGACCGACTTTGTCTCCGCAACCCCTGATTTCAAGGCTCTTGCCGCTGAGATCGCTGACGCTGCCATCGCATCGTTCCCTGCAGACGCAGAGGCTCTCAAGGCTTGCAAGTGCTCCAACGGCCACACCGTCGAGGAGGAAATCTCCGCCCAGACCGGAAAGACCGGTGAGAAGCACGTCCTTGCATATTACGCTGCTCTCCAGGCTCCGTTCGTAGGACATTATGTCCATTTCAACGGCAAGCTCGGCGCTATCGTTTCTTTCAACAAGGTTGTTCCTGAGGAACTCGGCAGGGCTATCGCCCAGCAGATTACCGCCATGAACCCTGTCGCTGTCTCCGAGGCAGACTGCCCTAAGGAGGTCATCGACAACGAGCGCGCAGTAGCTATCCAGAAGACGAAGGACGAGCAGGTTCAGAAGGCTGTCGACGCTGCACTGAAGAAGGTCGGTATCAATCCTGCCCTTGTCAACAGCGAGGATCACATCGAGTCCAACACCGCAAAGGGTTGGATCACTCCTGAGCAGGCAGCACAGGCACGCGAGATCATCGCCACCGTCAGCGCCGAGAAGGCTGCAAACCTTCCTGAGCAGATGGTCCAGAACATCGCCAACGGCCGTGTCCAGAAGTTCCTCAAGGAGAATACCCTCGAGAACCAGGATTTCGTCCAGTCCGATGAGAAGGTCTCCGTCGCTGCTTACATCAAGTCTGTAGATCCTGAGGCAAAGGTGGTTGCTTTCCGCCGTTACTCCCTCAGCGACTAATCAGTGGACTGATCGCAAGAATCAATCCGGTCCGGAATTTTCCGGTCCGGATTTTTAATTTATCAAAATTCTAAGTAAGCGGTGTAATCAGGGCCTTTAGTCCTATAAGATAGCTGCAATTTTACACTATTCTAAACAAGATGAACACCCTGTGCCTTCACGGCAGAGGGTGTTCGCAATTCTAACCTAAAACTTAACCTATGAAAAAACTATTCGATGCAAATATAAACAAATTAGATACCATAAGCAATCTATTTGCATTTAGTTTTGTCTTAAAGGATAGTTTTATAAGTCAAAAAGATTCTTTAGCCTAAAAGACAATAAATTGCGACAAAAATCAAAGTTACTCTTCAGGCAGGCAGCTCTTGTCAAGGGAAATGCTCTTGATCTTGACCTCCATCTTCGGCCTGTCGTTCACCTCCGTAGCGACTGACGCTATCCTGTCGATGATATCGATGCCCTGGATGGTTTCTCCGAATACAGTGTACTCTCCGTCCAGCTGTGCACAGCTCTCCGGGCTCTGGACGAGATAGAACTGTGAGCCGGAAGACTCTTTCTTCGGGTTGGCAACGTCTCCGCGGCGCGCAGCGGCCAGAGCACCCTTCTTGTGCTTGTATTCAGGCACGAATTCGGCCGGAATCGTGTAGCCCGGGCCTCCCTGTCCCCAGGTCTGCTTGCCTTCCTGCGTCGTATTCCTGGTATTCGGGTCTCCTCCCTGGATCATGAAGTTGTTGATGACCCTATGGAAGAGAAGTCCGTCGTAGTAGCCTTTGAGCGCGAGCTTGGCGAAGTTGTCGCGATGCTTCGGAGTTTTCGAATAGAGCTTGACCTTGATGGTTCCGAGGTTTGTCTCGATGTCGAACACCGGCTCTTCCGGGAGTTTGGCGAACAACTCATCTGCAGTCTTTTCCTTCTGGGCCTGCAGTGCGGCCGCTATGGAATCCTGGCGTGCTTGCTCTGCGGCTGCTGCCGCGGCCGCCTCTTTCGCTGCCTTTTTGGCTGCACTCTGGCAACCGAGAACCATCGCCGCTGCAGCGAAGCAGGCGAAAGCTCTGAGGAGATGTCTTTTCATATCCATATTCATTATCAGAAGTTGCGGTAATTGAAGCCCATTGTGTCGTAAATCTTGAAGAGATTGTCCTTCAAGGCAGTCTTGAACCTTTCCAGGTCTTTCCTGGACGGATCGCACCACTGGATCTCGCTGAGGGCGTCCAGACGAGGCAGGAGCATGTACTCGAGATGCTCCGGAGTGGCGATGTATTCGGTCCAAAGATTGGCCTGGACTCCGAGGATGTGTTTCTGCTGGTCGCCGTCAAGGCCCTCCAGCGGTTCGTAGCCATAGACTTTCTCAAGTGGCAGGTCACCTCCGATGCCGAACGGTTCCTTGTCCTTGTCCTGGGACTGGTAATAGTCGAAGTAGCAGTAAGTGTTCGGGGTCATGATCACGTCGAAACCCATCGAGGAAGCCTGGATTCCGCCCTTGACACCTCTCCAGGACATTACCGTGGCACCTTTTGCGAGGTCACCTTCCAGGATCTCGTCCCAGCCGATGATCTTGCGGCCGTGGTCGTTCAGGAACTTCTGCACCCTGGCGGTCACGTAGCTCTGCAGGAGCTGTTCGGCGGTATGTTCCTTCGTTCCCTTGATGCCCAGTTCCTTGATGCGAGCCTGGCATTCAGGGCATTTCTCCCATTCCGATTTCGGGCATTCGTCGCCTCCGATGTGGATATATTCGGAAGGGAAGATGTCCATAAGCTCCGTGAATACATCTTCGAGGAAGGTGAACATGGCTTCCTTGCCAGGGCAGAGGACCTGGTCGGAGATGCCCCAGCGTGTCCATACCTCATACGGGCCTCCGGTGCATCCGAGTTCTGGATAAGCTGCGAGGGCTCCCATCATATGACCAGGAAGGTCGATCTCCGGGATGACTGTGATCCCGAGTTTGTCGGCATAGGCGACGATGTCCTTCATCTGATCCTGGGTGTAGTAGCCTCCGTAGCGGATGCCGTCGTTGCTGTTCCAATCCTTCTTGACCACTGTGCCGTTGCGGAAGGCGCCGATTTCGGTGAGCCTCGGATATTTCTTGATCTCCACTCTCCATCCCTGGTCGTCGGTCAGATGCCAGTGGAAGCGGTTCATCTTGTGGAGCGCCATGACGTCCAGATATTTCTTCACTTCCTGGACGGAGAAGAAATGCCGCGAGCAATCGAGGTGCATTCCCCTGTATGCGAACCTTGGCTTGTCCTGGATCTTCAGGCAAGGGAAGAGGAACTTTTCGTTCGGGTCCACCTTCGTACCGAAGATGGAAGTCGACGTAAGCTGCTTGAGGGTTGCGATCGAATTGAGGAATCCAGCGTGGGAGGACGCCTTCACCAGGCAGGACTTCTTCGTTATCTCTATCGAATATTCCTCCGGGCCGAGGGAATCATCCTTCAGGAAAAGGAAGCCTTTGATCTTCCCGCTCGCGAATGAATCGGACAGGCCGACAGGTACAGCGAAAGAGCAAGTCCTTCCGCTGACGAAGGTAATCTTGTCGGCGAACTCCTTGATGGCTTTCTGGCTCTTCACATCGATGTTCAGGTCACAGTTGAAGTTGGCTCCGGAAGCCTTGAAACTGCCTTTCCCGATCTCCACGCTCTGCGGATAAGGGATCACGTTGATAACCGTCACCTGCTTCTTCGCAGCCAGGGTCGCAGGCAGCAGCAGGCAGGCGAGGCCGATGATGGTAAACAATCTTTTCATTTTCAGATATCGTTTATTGTTGTATTGTCAGTATAATATGAACCCCAGGATTCCCCCGGCGATTATTATCGGGATAGGACCTATCTTGAAGCACAGGGAAGCTATGACGGCTGCGGCGAACAGCAGCCAGCTGCTCCAGTGCGGGAAATTCTCCTTGACTATGCTGAAGTCGAAACCCGAAAGCAGGGGAGTCCCGCTCCATGCAACCTTGAACATCAGGATTATGCCGGCTGCTCCGATGAGTCCGACCACGG
>Ga0247611_10002637_pt1 | contig 28290 bp, 17 predicted proteins | sample 177DNAGHGhighgp2_FD_192422 | JGI IMG/M metagenome (GOLD analysis project Ga0247611, IMG submission 192422) | Sheep rumen microbial communities from Palmerston North, Manawatu-Wanganui, New Zealand - 1770 DNA GHGhigh gp2 | ecosystem: Host-associated > Mammals > Digestive system > Stomach > Rumen... | reverse complement strand
TCAAGAACTCGCGCATCCTCTTCCAGCCCACGCTGAAGATCGACAGCGCAACGGGTGCCCGCTCGCGTGCCATCCTCGACGGATGCCGCTTCGAGGAGACCACCTTCAACGATGTGGATAAGGAGGAAGAGGAAGGAGAGGGCTAACCCCCTCCCGACCTCCCCGAGGGGAGGAAACTAACCCCCTCCCGACCTCCCCGAGGGGAGGGGAATAAGACTCACCCCCAGCCCCTCTCTGTGAAGAGAGGGGAGCTTTAATGAAAACAAAACAAGAAAAATCTGATGATTATGCGAAAGAATCATATTTGGGAGGCGATCCTGCGAATAATAGTAGCAGCCGCCACCGCCGCACTCACGGCACTCGGAACGACCAGTTGCATAAGGTAGCCTCACCCCTGACCCCTCCCCGAAAGGGAGGGGAATGGCCTCTCCCCTGACCCCTCCCCTAAAAGGGAGGGGAACTTTTTCCCTTTTTTTGTTGTTTTAGCGGCTGTTGTTGATTTTTTTATTATCTTTGCAGCATGAAACAAGGATTCATCAAAGTGGCAGCTGCCGTTCCCACGGTGAAGGTGGGGGACTGCCGATATAACATCCAGCAGATAGAAACGCTGATTGCCCAGGCAGAGGGCAAGGGTGTGGAGGTAATCGTATTCCCTGAGTTGTCGATAACAGGCTATACCTGTCAGGACTTGTTCCGGCAGAATGTGCTCATCGATGCTGCTGAGCAAAGCACGCTGCTGTTGTTGGACTTCACCCGTCAGCTGGACATCGTGGCCATCGTGGGCCTTCCCGTTGTCGTGGGTGACCTGCTGCTCAACTGCGCAGCCGTAATCCAGAGAGGCCAGCTGCTGGGTCTTGTGCCGAAGACCTATCTTCCCAACTATAGTGAATTCTATGAGAAGCGTTGGTTCGCATCCCTCCAGGACATGCGTCCTACGCAGATACGCTTTGCCGGCAGCACGCTGACCGTAACGCCGGAGCCACAGCTGTTCCGTACCTGCGACGGCGTGATCTTCGGCGTAGAGGTGTGCGAGGACGTATGGGCTCCCGTTCCGCCCAGCAATAATCTTGCTTTGGCGGGAGCGGACATCATCTTCAACCTCTCTGCGAGCGATGAGCTGGCGGGCAAGCACGGCTATCTGAAGTCGCTCCTTGCCCAGCAGAGTGCGCGCACCATCACGGGCTATGTATATGCAAGCAGCGGCTTTGGCGAGAGCACGCAGGACGTGGTCTATGGCGGCAATGCCTTCATCTATGAGAGCGGCCGCCTGCTGGCAGAGGGAGAACGCTTCTCGATGGAGGCGCAGATGGTCATCTCGCAGATAGATGTGGAGATGTTGCGTGCTGACCGCCGCTATAATTCCACCTATGTCAATGCCCAGCGTGACCTGAAGGCAAGCCTGCTCTACGGAAAGATGCAGACAGGTTCCAATGGTCAGGTGCTTCCTGTCGTGGACTGCCGTTCCGTTGATCCTCATGACTTCGTGTTGGAGCGTTATGTGAATCCGCTGCCGTTCATTCCCGGACAGGAGAAGATGGCGGAGAGCTGCGACGAGATTCTCAACATACAGGTGATGGGACTTGTGAAGCGTCTTGTGCATACCAACGTACAGCATGTCGTGGTAGGCATCAGCGGCGGACTCGACTCCACGCTGGCCCTGCTTGTTACCGTCAGGGCCTTTGACCGCCTGAAGCTTGACCGTCGAGGCATCGTAGGCGTCACCATGCCGGGCTTCGGCACTTCCGACCGTACCTACAACAATGCCCTTGAGCTGATGAGCCGACTGGGAATCACGACAAGGGAGATTTCTATTGCAGAGAGCGTCATGCAGCATTTCAAGGATATCGGCCATAATCCGGAGAACCATGATGTTACCTATGAGAATGCACAGGCGCGCGAGCGCACGCAGATACTGATGGATGTGAGCAATCAGGTGGGCGGCTTCGTCGTAGGAACGGGTGACCTGAGCGAACTGGCTCTTGGCTGGGCTACCTATAATGGTGACCATATGTCCATGTATGGTGTCAACGCAGGAGTTCCGAAGACGCTTGTCCAGCATCTCGTGCGCCATGTGGCTGCACTTGAGAAGGCTGAGAACGCAAAGGACAACGTGGGCGACATCCTGCTGGATATTGTGGATACCCCCATCAGTCCGGAGCTGACACCTGCCGATGAGCATGGAGAAATCAAGCAGAAGACGGAAGATCTGGTGGGTCCCTATGAACTTCATGACTTCTTCCTCTACTATTTCCTGCGTTATGGTTTTTCTCCTTCGAAGATACTGATGCTGGCCTGCCATGCTTTCCAGCAGCCGGCGATTCGTGAACGAGGCGTCAACAGCTATGACGATGAGACCATCAAGAAGTGGCTGCGTACGTTCTTGCGACGCTTCTTTGCCCAGCAGTTCAAGCGCTCATGCCTTCCCGACGGTCCGAAGGTGGGCAGCGTGAGCCTGTCGCCGCGTGGCGACTGGCGTATGCCGAGTGATGCGAGCTGCGAGCTGTGGCTGAAGGAACTGGGGGAATAGGCTACTTGATGCAGTAGTCGCGAAGGAACTCCTGGAACTTGTCTTCATAGCCGTTGAAGACATTGATGTCCACGTCGCCATGAATGCCGTTGACCCTGCCGTCAGGGGCAAGCTGCCAGAAGCTCAGCCTTACGTCAGGCTTGTACTCTCCGTAACGGGCAATCCACATGAGGTAGTCGCGCTTGATGTCTGGCGCGTTTACAAGATGTGTGTTGACAAAGCGCTGGTTGACGTAGAGGATGGGGCGCATGCCTGTATGCTTTTCCACGATTTTACAGAAGCTTCTCACCTCCCTGAGCAACACGTCGATGCCTCCGTATTGTTGAATCTGACGGTCGGAGGGTTCCACGTCAAGCACAGGCGGCAGGTCGCCTTTGTTGAAGTTCGCATTCTTGAGGAAGTAGGCCGCCTGTTGGGCTCCGTTTACTTTCACGGAGAAGAAGTGGTAGCTGCCCACATGGATGCCCTTCTTGCGTGCGGCCTTGTAGTCCTGCGCGTAGTAGCGGTTGGTGATGGTGATGCCCTGCGAGGCTTTGATGAAAAGGAAACTGACGGGATAGTCCACTTTGCCGACGATGGTCTTGTTGCTGATGTGTCCCAGGTGGGAGATGCGCAGGTTCTTCCAGTTGATGGCATAGCGTTTCTTTCCCGACTCATGCTGGTAGCGCGAGATGTCGATGCCGTAGATGCGTTCTGTGGAGTAGGCGAGCCGTTCGCCTTTGAACTTGTCTTCCTTCCATTCGCCCACTTTCATGTGTCCGTTCTTGATGGCAAAGCCAAAGCCGTGGCGCTTGCCGTTCTCCCAGTTTCCCTCGTAGTAGGTGCCGTCAGGGAACAGCCAGGTGCCGTGCCCGTGACGGACCGGCTGTTTCTTCTTGTGTACTTCCCGGGCGGGCTTACCTGCCTTCATCCTTACTTTCGGCGCGTTGTAGAAGACGGCCTTCGCATCCCTTGGCATAACGGAGTCAGGAGCCAGAAGAAGAAAGCAGTCCTTTTCCTGGCGTAAAGGTATGCTTTCCTGTGCGTAAAGGTGTCCTTTACGATCCTTGATGATGACCTTATAGGAAGAGATGCGCGAGACATGGAGGCGGGTGCTGTCCGTTATGTTGTTGAGAAACGCCAGCGCCTGACGGTAGATGGCACCCAGATGGCGCTGTTGTTGCGCGTAGTCGGCTATCATGTTGTAGCCCAGCTCCGTCACGCGATGGATGGCCAGATAGTCGTTGAGGTCCAGTTCCGTCTCTGCCATCGTGCGAAGCAGGGAGTCGAGTTTCGGCCTCTGGCGGGCTATGATGGTGCGGGCATCTTCGCTACTGATGCTGTCAATATTGTCTTGCGTGAGCAGAAGCCCGCCGCAAGAGGGAATGACAGGATAGCGGTTGACCCAGCAGGCTGTGTCGCGATGGGTGAAGGTCTGCACGGAGTCTGGGCGAAAGGAGATGTCGGCCAGCGTGGAGTCGGCTGTGATGTTGCTGAAATAGAGTAGGGGGCGGCCGTCTATCTCCAGCTGATAGTAATGTCTCCCCTCCACGATAGCGGTGCTTCTGTTGATGCGTTCCTGACTTGGGAAATAGGAAAGTAACAGGAGCGCGCCCATGATGAGAAGGGTGAGCAGGCCCACGATGAGTGCTGTCGTCTCCGCGTGTAACCTTATATATAATTTATCTGTCATGAATCCTTCTTGAAAACGAGTTCAAAATTAGCTTTTTCCTGTCAAATATCCAAATTCCTAATACAGATTTTAGCAAATTAGTCAAAATAATGTAAAAAAGCGTTTATTTGCCTTCTTTTCTTTCCTCACATCGTTATTTTTTTGTATTTTTGTGGCTTGAAAAATGGCACAGAGTCGCTTAGAACGAAAATAAAGGGCCTCTACGTCGTTTCTTTGGAAAAAACGAATTATTAAACAGATAAAAACAAATGGACGAAACACAGACATTTGATCAAGACAGAATCATTAAAATCGACATTGAGGAGGAAATGAAATCCTCCTACATCGACTATTCTATGTCGGTGATTGTTGCGCGTGCGCTGCCTGACGTGCGCGACGGATTCAAACCCGTGCATCGCCGCATCCTCTATGGTATGCTCGGCATCGGCAACACCAGTACGAATCCTTACAAGAAGTGTGCCCGCGTTGTCGGTGAGGTGCTTGGTAAGTACCATCCCCACGGCGACTCATCGGTCTATGGAGCGCTCGTGCGTATGGGACAGGAGTGGAATATGCGCTACTGCCTCGTTGACGGACAGGGAAACTTCGGCTCGGTGGACGGTGACTCACCTGCCGCCATGCGATACACGGAGTGCCGCCTCTCGAAGATGGGTGAGCATATCATGGACGACCTGGAGAAGGATACCGTGGACATGCAGAACAACTTCGACGACTCGCTCGTTGAACCTACTGTCATGCCGACGAAGGTGCCTAACCTGCTGGTGAACGGCGGTAACGGTATTGCCGTGGGTATGGCAACCAATATGCCTACCCATAACCTGGGCGAGGTGATTGACGGATGCTGCGCCTATATCGACAATCCGGACATCGATACAGACGGACTGATGCAGTATATTCCTGCTCCCGACTTCCCAACGGGTGCCTATATCTATGGCCTGCAGGGTGTGAAGGATGCCTACGAGACGGGACGCGGCCGTATCATCATGCGTGCGAAGGCAGAGATTGAGAGCGATGAGCATGGCGACCGCATCGTAGTTACGGAGATTCCCTATGGCGTGAACAAGCAGCAGCTCATCGAGTATATTGCCGACCTTGTGAAGGAAGGCAAGCTTGACGGTATCTCCAATGCCAACGACGAGACTGGCCGTCAGGGTATGCGTATCGTCATCGACGTGAAGCGCGATGCCAATGCCAACGTCATCCTGAACAAACTCTTCAAGATGACCGCCCTGCAGAGCTCCTTCTCTGTCAACAATATCGCCCTTGTCAAGGGACGCCCGCGTCTGCTCTCCCTGAAGGAATGCGTTAAGTACTTCGTTGAGCACCGCCACGATGTGACCATTCGCCGCACCCGCTTTGACCTGAAGAAGGCCCAGGAGCGTGCCCACATCCTCGAAGGCTTGATCATTGCTGTGAACAATATCGACGAGGTGGTTCACATCATCCGCCAGTCCAAGACTCCCAGTGATGCCCAGCGCAACTTGGAGGAGCGCTTCAACCTCGATGAGGCACAGTCAAAGGCTATCGTTGACATGCGCCTTTCGCAGCTGACAGGCTTGCGCGTGGAGCAGCTCCATCAGGAGTTTGACGAATTGATGAAGCTCATTGCCGACTTGCAGGAGATTCTCGACAATCCGGAACGCTGCAAGCAGGTGATGAAGGAAGAACTGCAGGAAGTGAAGGAGAAATATGGCGATGAGCGTCGTACGGAGATTATTCCCGATGAGCATGAGTTCAACGCCGAGGACTTCTATCCCAATGATCCCGTTGTCATTACCGTTAGCCATCTCGGATACATCAAGCGTACTCCGCTTTCTGAGTTCCGCGAGCAGGCAAGAGGTGGCGTTGGAGCCAAGGGAGCTTCGTCGCGCGACAAGGACTTCACAGAGTATATCTGTCCTGCCACGATGCACCAGACACTCCTGTTCTTCACGAAGAAGGGACGTTGCTACTGGCTCAAGTGCTACGAAATACCTGAGGGAGACCGCACAGCGAAGGGACGTGCCATCCAGAATATGCTGAACATTGATGCTGACGACTCGCTGAACTTCATCCTTCGTCTCAAGGGACGCGGACTCGAAGACGAGGAGTTCATCAACTCTCACTACATCGTCTTCTGCACGAAGAACGGTACCGTTAAGAAGACTCTGCTGGAAGCTTACTCCCGTCCGCGTGCCAATGGCGTGATTGCCATCAATATCGCCGATGACGACGAGGTGGTAGATGTTCGCCTGACCAACGGAAAGAATGAGCTGATTATAGCCAACCGCAACGGTCGCGCCGTCCGCTTTGACGAGCGCACCATCCGCACGATGGGCCGCACGGCAACAGGTGTTCGTGGTATGCGTCTTGACGATGGTGACGATGCTGTTGTCGGAATGGTTGTTGTCAACGATGCCGAAAAGGAAAGCGTGATGGTCGTTAGCGAAAACGGCTACGGCAAACGCTCTCAGGTGGAGGACTACCGTAAGACCAACCGCGGCGCCAAGGGTGTCAAGACGCTCAACATCACGGAGAAGACCGGTCGTCTGGTAGCCATCAAGAATGTTACCGATGACAATGACCTCATGATTATCAACAAGAGCGGAATCGTCATTCGCCTTGCTGTTGCAGAGGTTCGTGTGATGGGACGTGCCACACAGGGAGTGCGGTTGATAAACCTGACCAAGAAGAATGATGTCATTGCCAGCGTTTGCAAGGTGATGAGTTCTGAAATGGAGGCCAGAATAAACCAAAACTCCGACGATACGTCTAATGAGGAGAATAACGAAGAAATCAAATAACAATTACCTATTAAAATTAAATTGCTTATGAAAAAGTTAATGATGGTGGCGTTGATGATGTTCATTGCATCCGCTACTTTTGCCGCTGAAAGCGACGCTCTGAAAGCTGTGATGAAGGCAAAGACCTATGCAGAAGCTTCTGCTCTGCTGAAGTCTGGCTTGGAGCAGATGACCTCTCCCGTAGAGAAGGCCAAGGCATACAACCACCTTGTGCAGCTGGCATTCGAGAAGTATAACGCAGAGGGCGCAATCATTGAAGCCAACCTGAAGGCTCAGGCTGAGCAGAAGCCCCAGACTCCCTATGACACCTTGGGAATCGGTAATGCTGCTTACAATATCTTGCTGGATGCCATCGAGTGTAACAAATATGACCAGATGCCCGATGCCAAGGGAAAGGTGAAGCCCAAGTACGAGGAGATTAACCGTGACCTGGCTGTCAAGGCTCGCAACACGCTGGTAGGTATCGGTAACGAGTATGCCAGCCGTGGCGATCAGGATGGCGTGTTGAAGTTCTGGGGTGCATTCCTCGATACCGATGACGATCCGTTCCTGAATGTCAATAAGGAATTGGAAAAAGCATTTATCGGCCAGGTGGCCTACTATGCTGCGCTCTATGCCAACCAGGCTAAGATGTTTGACAAGGCTCTCGTCTATGCAGAGATGGCTGCACGCGATCCGGAGATGGCCAAGGAAGCTACCAACCTGAAGTTCGGCTTGAAGCAGGACCGCTTGACTTCCAAGGAAGACACGCTCTCTTTCATCAACGAGCTGAAGACCTTCTATGCAGCCAATCCTGATAGTGAGGCTGCCTTCGGAACCCTTTGCAACCTCTATGCAACAATGGATGCCAAGGACGATGTCATTGCGCTGGTCACCGACAAACTGTCCAAGGATCCCAACAACTTCCTGGCTTGGACGCTGAAGGCACAGAACGAGATGAACATTGCACAGACCGCAGAGACTCCTGACTGGGATACGCCTATCGCATCCTTCAAGAAAGCTGTGGAAATCGATGGCACAAGTGCTACCGTACTGACCTATCTCGGCTTCTGCATCAACTCAAAGGCTGCACAGATTAGTGACAACCGCAACGCTCAGAAGGAACTCTTCAAGGAGTCTCTGGGCTATCTGGAGCGTGCCAAGGAGATTGACCCCACCCGTGAGAAGGCAAACTGGGTTTATCCGCTCTACCAGTGCTACTATATCGTGTACAGCGCCAATGACCCGCGCACGAAGGAACTGGAAGACATGATGAAGAAATAAGCACTCGCGAGTGCTGTGAACCTGTCCTCCTGCTTGATAAAACAAAAAAACATAATGCAAGCAGGAGGACATTATTAAATATCAGAATGAGGCATTTGTTTTTTTTATGTGTTCTGCTGGCTTTCCCGCTTAGCATCACAGCGCAGAAAAAAGAGCTTTCTACTGCCAAGGCAAACCTCAAACAAGGAAAGAACCTTGAGCAGTCGGAAAAAGATATGCGCAAGTTGCTGGAGCAGCCCGCCAACAGGCAGAACGAGAAAATATGGCTTACCTTATTCGATATCGTAAAGAAACAATACGATCAGGGTAACGAGAAATTATATTTGAAACAAAACTACGACACGGCAAAGATCTTCCAACTGACAGAGAAGATGTTCGACGTGTTGGAACGCTTTGATTCCATTGATGCCATGCCTGACGGAAATGGAATCGTAAAGCCTAAGCATCGCAAGAAACATGCGAGCCTGCTCAACGACTACCGGCCCAACCTCTACAATGGGGGCCGCTATTTCGTGAACAAAAAGAACTACAAGGAGGGCTTCCAATGCTATGACATGTATATCGGTTGTACCACGATGCCCCTCTTTGAACAATATCGCTATGAGAGCGATTCCACTCTCTTGCGCGAGGCTGCCTACTGGGCTTCCTTCTGTGCTCATCAGCAGAAAGACACGGAGGCTACCCTCTCTCATAAAGACTTGGCCTTGAAAGACCAGGCGCATCATAATTCCTTGCTTCAGATTCTTTCGGACACTTACCTGTTGAAAGGCGATACCCTTCATTATCTGGAAACACTCAACGAGGGTTTCCAGAAATATACGCAGACACCATATTTCTTCCAGAATCTTGTCCAGCATTATGGCGTCTTACAGGAATGGAAGACCATTCTGAAATATGCCAATCAGGGCATAGAAGTTGACTCTGTGGGAGTGAACTTCCTTTTTTCCAAGTGTGCGGCCTTGCTGAATATGGGACGCTATGAAGAGTGCATCAGCGTGGGAAACAAGATAATTGCTATCAACGACTCCATCGCGGAGATCTATTATAATGTTGGTCTTGCCCATTTCAATCAGGCCGTGCTCCTTGACAAGAACGTCAAGAAGACTGCCAAACAGAAGAATCAGATGATGGAACAGTATCAGAAAGCACGGCCTTTCATGGAACGCTACCGTGCTCTTGCTCCAGACAAGCAGCAGCAATGGGCTTCTCCGCTCTATACTATTTATTTGAACTTGAATATGGGTAAGGAGTTTGAGGAGATAGACAAGCTTATCAGACAAAATAGTAAATGATATGGTACAGGAAAGCAGCATTCTTCAGCATTTAGGCATCAGCCAGCTCAATGAAATGCAGCAGCAATCAATACATGCTGTACTGCATTCGAACAGGGATGTGTTGATTCTCTCACCTACGGGTAGCGGGAAGACATTGGCTTATCTGCTCCCGTTGGTACAGCGAATGGAGCCGACAGAAGAGGAAGTGCAGGCTGTCGTGGTTGTTCCTGGACGGGAGTTGGCCTTGCAGTCTTCCGAAGTCATGAAGAGCATGCGGACAGGCATGTGTTCGATGGCGGTTTATGGAGGTCGCCCGACAATGGACGAGCATCGTGAAATGCGTAAGACGATGCCTCAGATCATCTTTGGAACGCCTGGAAGAATCAATGATCATATTGATAAAGAAAACTTTCAGCCAAACAAAGTTAAGTGGCTGATTATCGACGAGTTCGATAAATGTCTTGAAATGGGATTCCAGAAGGAAATGACTCATTTGGTTGAGCGTCTTTCCTCCGTAGAGAGACGTATCCTCCTCTCGGCTACGATGTGTGAGCAGATACCCTTGTTCGTCAACATGGGACGCACGGAAGTGGTGGATTTCCGTGTGGAGGATGAACAGATTGCCGACCGCATCCGTGTGTTCAGCGTGATGAGTCCACAGAAGGACAAGCTTCAGACTTTGGAACATTTGTTGCTGTCGCTGAAGGGTGAGAGTACTGTCGTTTTCCTCAATCATCGTGAGAGCGTAGAGCGCGTAGGCAGCTGTCTTCAGGAACGAGGCTTTGCCGTGAGCATTTTCCATGGTGGTCTGGAGCAGAAAACGCGTGAGTCTGTTCTCTATCAGTTTTCCAATGGTTCGTCTAACGTGCTCGTGTGTACCGATCTTGCCAGTCGTGGACTCGATATTCCAGACATCCAGAACATTATCCACTATCATCTTCCCGAAACTGCACAGAACTATGTGCATCGTGTGGGACGCACGGCACGCTGGGATAAGGAGGGTAGGGCGTTCTTCCTGCTCAGTCAGGAAGAAAAGATTCCCGATTTTGTGGAGGTTGTTCCGCAACCATACGAACTTCCCGATACGACAGGTCTCCGTCCGCAGCCGGCACGGATGGTGACACTTTATATTGGCAAAGGCAAGAAAGACAAACTTTCAAAGGGCGATGTGGTCGGTTTCATGTGCAAGAAAGGCGGACTGAACTCTCAGCATATCGGACGCATCTCCCTGGAGGAGCGTTTTACCTATGTGGCTGTGGCAAGCGAAATGGCCCCAGAGGTGCTCAAAAACTTAAGAGGCGAAAAGATAAAAGGACTGAAAACACTCGTAGAACTGGTAAGATGATGCAGAAAAGCAATTCCCCTGCTTTGTACAGGCAAGAGCTCAAGGAGAAGATTGCCCATGTTGCCCTGAAGGAATTCTGGGCTAAGGGAATCAAGAACGTGAAGATGGATGACATCGCCAAAATCCTCTCCATCTCCAAACGTACGCTCTATGAGATCTATGAGACAAAGGAAGACCTGCTGTTTGAGACTCTGCGCATGGAAGAAGAGCAGAATGATGAGCGTATGGCAGCTCTCGCAACGCGTGTCAACCAGAATGTCATACACGTCATCATTGGATATTATCAGATGAAGATGGAAATGCTTTCCGATATGAATCCGCTCTTTCTCTTGGAACTGCAACGTTACAAGCGTGTCATGGCCTACCTTGAGGACAAGCAGGCGGAACGAAACGAAAAAGCCGTTGAGTTCTACAAGCTCGGCGTGGAGCAAGGCTATTTCCGTAAAGACGTGGAGTTTCCGCTTATCGTCTGTATGTGCAACGCCTCCATGAACCATATCCTTCAAGACGAGTCTTATAGATGCTATGACTTGAAGACTGTCTTCCGCAATATCGTCATGCTTGTTTTTCGTGGAGTCTGTACCGAGAAGGGGGTGCGCGAGATTGACAAACTTCTATAACTTCTATAACTTCTATAACTTCTTAACTTCTTAACTCCCTGACTCCCTGACTCCTTGTCTTCTTGACTCCTTGACTACAAAAAAATATAATATGAAGAAAATAATAAAGGCAGCACTCTTCGACCTCGATGGTGTGGTTTTTGATACGGAACCTCAGTATTCCCTTTTCTGGGGAGGCGAGTGTCGCCGATATTTCCCGGAACGTCCGGGCTTGGAGAACTGTATCAAGGGACAGACCTTGGTGCAGATATACGATAGTCTTTTCTCTGAGCTCAAGGATGAACAGCCGAAGATCACGGCACGTCTGAATGAGTTTGAGAGCAAGATGTCCTTCAACTATGTGACGGGTTTTGAGACTTTCGTTACCCGCCTTCGTGAACAGGGCATCCACACGGCGGTAGTGACCAGTAGCAATAGGGCTAAGATGGAACAAGTGGAACGCCGCCAGCCTTCCTTCAGGGGCTTCTTTGATGCCGTACTCACTTCTGAGGACTTCACACGCAGCAAGCCCGATCCTGACTGCTATCTGAAAGGAGCAGCCCGCTTCGGTCTGTCGCCGGAAGAGTGCGTGGGCTTTGAAGACAGCTTCAACGGACTCAAGTCCGTCAGGGCGGCCGGCATGTATTCCGTGGGATTGGCAACGACTAATCCTGTGGAAGCTATTCGTGATTTGTGTGACATGGTTATCTGCGATTATAATAATCCGGAGGTTTTTGCGTTATTAGATAAATGGAACTGAAAAGAAACTTTTTCTATACGCTCTTGCTCGTATTCTTGACCGTGTTTGCCGCATGCGAGGATGACGAGTCCTTCTCTGCCTCCCCCGGTAGCCAGTTGTTTTTCTCTACCGATACGGTAAAACTTGACACGGTTTTCAGCAACGTACCCACAGCCATGAAGTCGTTTTGGGTATATAATCTTACAGGCGACGGTATCCGTTGCACCAATGTTAGACTGGAAAGAGGAAATCAGACAGGCTTCCGCGTGAATGTGGACGGAGTGTACCTTGGCCGTTCCTCCGGCTATCAGACCAATGAGATAGAGATTAGAAGAGGTGACAGCATTCGTGTCTTCGTGGAGTTGACGGCTCCTATGAATCGACAGCAAGAGCCTCAGAAGTTGGAAGATAATCTGATCTTCACTCTTGAGAACGGAATCCAGCAACGTGTCTGTCTTAATGCCTATACATGGGATGCCACGCTCCTCAGCAATGTTCATATCAAGAGTGATTCCACCATTATCTCCGATCGCCCTGTTGTCATCTATGGAGGCATAAAGGTTGATTCCCTCTGTACTCTGACTATTGGCGCCGGCACAACGCTTTATTTCCATAACAATGCTGGCATAGAGGTATATGGAACCCTTCTTTGTAACGGAACGGCAGACCGGAATGTTACGTTAAGGGGAGACCGTATAGACCGCATGTTTGACTATCTGCCCTATGACAATGTCAGCGGGCAATGGCAGGGCATCTACCTTCATGAATCATCCTACGGCAACACATTGCTCTATACCGACCTGCATAGCCCCTATAGCGGCATTGTGGCCGACTCGTCCGATGTTAATCAGATGAAGCTCGATATGCTCTGCTCAACCGTTCATAATTGTCAGGGCTATGGTATCGTCAGCGTTAACTGTCAGATGCGTCTGCGCAACTGCCAACTCTCCAATACACTCGGCAACTGCCTGCGCGTGGAAGGGGGTAGGGTGGAAGTCAATTCTTGCACCCTTGCTCAGTTCTATCCCTTTGACTCGGCACGCAAGGCGGCACTTTCTTTCAGCGCTCTCAATTATGCACTTGATGACTTCACCTGTCGCAATACACTCATCACCGGTTACAATGATGACGAGATGATGGGTTCGCCGGGCGAGGAGGGCGTTCCTTTCAACTACCTTTTTGACCATTGCATTATCCGTACACCGAAGATAGAGACCGATGATAGTGTTTACTTCAAGGATGTCTATTACGAGGATGCAACTGACACAGCCTCTTTGGGACGCAAGCATTTCGTGAACATCGATACCCAAAACCTCCGATATGACTTCCGTCTTGACAGTCTCAGCACAGCTGTCGGCAAGGCCGACCCTGCCACAGTTATGCCAGCCGATCGCATCGGCATCATCAGGAAGGAAACACCCGACATCGGAGCCTACGAATACAAACCTGAGATTACTAACCCTTAGACACATGAAAGATATCAAACTGGAAATCAATATGCAGCTTTGCTCCTTCGAGGAGTTGTCTGTTGAAGAGCAAAAACTGGTGGAGCTGGCCAAGCAGGCTACCCAAAACAGCTATGCCAAGTACAGCAATTTCAATGTTGGTGCTGCACTTTTGCTGGATGATGGTTCGACAGTCATCGGTGCCAATCAGGAGAATGCCGCCTTTCCTTCAGGGCTTTGTGCGGAACGTGCCGCCATCTTTGCTGCCCAGTCACAAATGCCGGAGAAGTCTATCTGCATGCTTGCCATTGCCGCCAAGAATGTCAACGGCTTCATGGAAGACCCCATCTCCCCTTGTGGAGCATGCCGCCAGGTCATGATGGAAATGGAAGACCGCTATGCAAGGAACATCAGAATTCTCCTCTATGGCACTCGCGGAACACTCTGTATCAACAGCGTTAAAGACCTTCTGCCACTTGTCTTCGTTGACTCAAATATGCGTTAGACTCTCTCCTTTGAAGAAGCAGGAAAGAACCTTTTTTACTTTTTTTGAAAAAAAGAACTCAAAAAGTTTGGAGGTTCAGAAAAAAGTACTTACCTTTGCACCGCATTTGAGACCAATGATGCTTCGGCAAGGCTCAGAACCGTCCCGGTAAGGAAGTTTGGGTGAGTGGCTGAAACCAGCAGTTTGCTAAACTGCCGTGCGGGTTACCGTACCGGGGGTTCGAATCCCCCAGCTTCCGCAGCTTTGAGTTAATGATGCAATCAATAGGTAACTAGATATGGTGGATTCATCTAATGGTTAGGATACAAGATTCTCAATCTTGGCATAGGGGTTCGATTCCCCTATCCACTACCAGAAACAGGAAGAGAACTAACATGGTTCTCTTCTTTTTTTTCAATAATAATTTGCTAATTCCATTTATTCTTGCGACCTTTGCATCCGTAAAATTTAACTAATGGAACCGTTCGAATGAAGAAATCAAAAAAAATTATGGTAGCAGCCATGATGCTTCTACCCTTAACAATGAGCGCACAGCGCATCCAGCAGCCGTTGGGACGTGGTGTTGTAGTTGTCAATCGCTCAGGTAGCTCCATCCGTAGTGTCACATCGTCGGGTGGTACGGGCAGTCTCATCTCATGGCGCAAACTGGCACAGGAGCCAGAGGGCACCACCTATAATGTATATAAGCGTGCGGTTGGTTCTTCCGACTATACGAAGATGAATGCCACGCCTTTGAAGGTGACGAACTACAAACCCTCGTCGCTGGCGAACAATACGGAATATGCTGTAACCGCTATCAGTCCTGACGGAGTGGAGGGTGCTATGAGTAGTCCCTTCCTTTACAAGACACAGTCTTGGCCCAACGTATGGCTGAATATAGATTTTGACAATACGGTTATTCCTCGCAATGACTATCGTACGAAGTTCTGTTGGCCTATGGATACTGACGGCGACGGCGAGTATGATGCCGTGGTAGTTGATCGTCTCTATGCTGGGGCTGCTTCAGGTGAGGAGGATACTGAGAATACTGCAACGACCAGTCATAAGATTCAGGCGTATCGTTTCACAGGCGAACTGTTGTGGACGGTCGATATGGGACCCAATGTGAACATCTGTGCCGGACAGAATGATATGGTTGTAGCTTATGATATCAATTGCGACGGACGCTGCGAGGTTATCATCAAGAGCAGCGACGGCACCCGTTTCTGGGATAAGGCCAATGAAACGTGGGGCAAATATGCGATGGGTAGTACCGTTGCTGATGTTGATGGCGATGGTATCGTGGACTACCGCACACAGACCGTACGCAACCGTCCGTTCTATATTAGTGTCATTGATGGCCTGACGGGTGAGGAGATTGATGCCAGTGAACTCAAGTATAACGAGGTACACGACGGCTCTGACAGCTACACCCGTACCAATCGTGCTGATTACATGAGTGATGGCTATTCAGCGATGGACGGTCACTTTGCCATTTGTTACCTTGATGGCATCCATCCCTCGTTGGTGATGGAATGTCTGGACCGTGATAACAATAAAACCCATCATAACTATGTTTTCACTTGGGACTACGACTGGAGTGGAACTTTACCCACCAATTGGCACCACTCCCATACATGGAGTCGTAATGACAAGAGTCCCTGGCCTGCGGAGTTCCATATGCTTCGCGTGGCTGATGTGGATGGCGATGGTACAGACGAGATGATTCAGGGAGGTTATTCCGTGAATCCCTATACGGGTTGGTTTGCCAGTCCAGGTATAGGACATGGTGACCGCTTTATCCTTAGTGACATTGATCCAGATCGTCCCGGTCTTGAGGTCTTTGCCATTCAGCAGAGCGCTCTCTTGGGCCAGTTGCTCTATGATGCCCGTACGGCAGAACGTATCAAAGAGTGGTATCTGTCAAGCGTATATGATGTAGGTCGTGGCGCATGTCTTGACTTCGACGCCTCGCGCAAGGGATATGAGATACTGAGTTACGCTGATGAATACGTCTATGACTGCAAGGGTGAGAAGACGGGACAGACACGCACTGGCTCCATGTTTGAAGGTTGCTGGTGGGATGGCGACCTGCAGCGCGAATGGCTCAATTCTCCCGGAGGCAGCGGATGGGGTACGAACCTGATGGTATCAAAGGTGCTGGGCAATCGACTGGCAGAATTCTCGCAAGAGTCAAGCTGGGCCACCCATGCTGCCACAGGTACACGTCCGGCCTTCATGGGTGACATCATGGGAGACTGGCGCGAAGAAGTGATTCTTGCCAAACAGGATGATAATGGATGTACGGGACTCGTTGGCTACACTACTGCTATGCCTTCCAACTACAGTATCTATTGCTTGCAGCAAGACCCACACTATCGTGGTGACTGTACCACGCGTGGTTACTATCAGCATCCCAACACAGGCTTCTATCTCGGTGGCGATATGCCCATGCCGCCTCTGCCGCCTGTGTTTGAGGCAGATGTTCGCAACACGATGGCCAGTGGCAAGAGCGTCATGTTCGACCTTCAGGGTGACAATGGCTCTTCGTTCTCTCTGAATGGTGAGGCACCTACAGTTCTTTACATGATGAATCCCAGAGGCCACGACTATACCTTCGATGGAACGGGCACGACTGGTGAAGGGCAGCTTATCAAATCCATGCAAGGAACAGCAACGTTCAATTGTAATCTTGGACATAGTGGCCTGAACCTTATCAGCGAGGGAATGCTCTGTGTTAATGGTACCATCAGCGGTCCTGTAGAACTGCGTGCAAGGGGTACGCTTGCCGGCAACCTTGTTCTCGCAGATACCATCACCTTTGAAGGTGCCTTAAACTATGAGGGATGCCGCCTGATGCCAACCTCCACCATCACTTCACAGAAGAGTGTTGTGCTGCCGGGTAATGTCTATATGGAGATTACTGCCAATGGAACCGAGTGTGGAAAACTGTATGTAAAAGGAGATCTCACCTTCAATGGTACCAACTACCTCACCGTGAACCTCTTGAGTCAGGATGCAGCTTCTTATGTCATTGCCGAATGTACGGGCACGCTGACCTGCGACCCCGCAAAGCTGAAGACCAGAGGACTGGATGGTATCAATTACGACCTCGTGCAGGAAGGCAACAAGCTGATTCTTGTCATTAATGAAACGCGTGCGCCACAAGACAACATTGTCTGGACAGGCAACACAAGCAAGGTCTGGGACTACAAAGCCCAGAACTTCTCGTTAGGCGGAGGTTCAGCCCCTGCAACCTCCTTTGTTGCAGGCGATGCCGTTGTCTTTAATGCTCAGGCTAAAGAATTGAACGTGACGGTCAACGAGATGATGGTAACCAATGGTGTTACCTTCGACAGCGGCACTTACACGCTCTCCGGTGACGGAGGTCTTAGCGGCGATGGTGGCCTGACGGTGAACAAGGCTGCCAACGTGACGCTCAACATGAAATACAGCGACTATACAGGCAAAACCATTGTGAATGGCGGTACATTGACTGTTCCCAACTTCTACGATGCTGGACAAAACAGCGCCCTCGGTGCTGCTACCGCAGCTAAGGGTAACCTGCAGCTGAATGGTGGCACACTCGTTCTCTCGAAGGACAATATGGGTACTGATCGCCAGATTTCTCTTACTGACACTGCAACCATTCGCGTTACACAGTCTAATAGTGCCCTCTCGTTAAAGGGAGCTGTCAGCGGAACGGGCTATCTGATAAAAGACGGTGCCGGTCAGCTCAACTTTACTTACGGCGGTTCCAACAGTTTTGCCGGACTGATTGTGAAGAAGGGTGTTGTGGCGCAAGGTGCCTGGAATGCTACGTTTGGCACGAGTGGCTCACCCATGTTGCTGGCAGGTGGTGAAGTTCATCAGATAGATGTCAACAGTACTTCGACTGTGCCTACGTTTAACCATGTTGTCACCGTAGAAGAGGGTACCACCAATAAGATCGTGGGGTCTTCTCGTGGCAAGCTGAACGGCTCTGTGAAAGGTAAGGGTAATCTGACCGTTGTTTCTAAATATGTGCGCTGTGATATTGGTCTTGACTTCAAGAATTTTGAGGGAACGCTGACCGCTTCAGGTAGCCAGTGGCGACTGATGTCCAACGTTACCGACATGTCGAAGGCAACGCTGAAAGTAGATGCGGCCACCAATATCGCCCATTATGCCAGCGGCAGCGGCAATCAGCAGACTGCTACGCTGAAGATAGGAGCCATAGCAGGAACGGCCTCTGATGGTGTACTCGAAGGACAGACCACCTATCAGATTGGATATCTTGGTACAGACATGAGCTTCTCCGGCCTCTTTAAGGGAACGGCTGTCACGAAGATTGGTGCAGGCAAACTCACTTTGAAGTCTGTAGGCAGCACCTCGCCTATCAACGTCAATGTCGGCTCGTTCGAACTCAGCAACACTTCGACAGCCACTCCCATAACGACAGGTCTTGTCACGGTGTCTGCCAAGGGTACCATCACGGGTACGGGCACCTTGCAGAACCTGACTATGAGGAAGGGAGCTACTACCATCTGCCAGCTCAAGGCTGCCAGCAATACGCGCATCACAGTAAAGGAGAATCTCAAGCATAATGGTGACACTATCCTCGTTGTTGTTCCCTCTACGCGCAAGCTGCAGGTAGGCGATGAAATAACGGTCTATAACGTCAGTGGAACCCATTCTGGCGACTTCATCGTGAAGGTGGAAGATGAGGGTGCCGGCTACCAGTTTGATGCTTCCACGCTGCTCTCCGACGGTAAGCTGCGCGTAGCGGCTATCACGAAGGTCAGCAGCATCACTATTGCTGATGATGACCAGGTTGACATCTATACCCTTAATGGCATCCGTCTTTTCTTCCGGATGCCTTACGCCGCAGCTCGTGCACAGCTTCGTCCGGGCACTTACTTGATCGTCCGTGCCAATGCTTCGTGTAAGATTGTTATCGAGTAAAATATGAAACAGCTACTCATAATCCTCATTGGCTTGCTGAGCCAGATGTCCTTGACGATGGAGGCAGCGGAAAACACCAATCGTCAGAAACTCAACTTCAACGCCGATTGGCGGTTGAAGGTTGGTGACTTCGCGGAAGCCTCAAAACCAGAGTTCGATGACAGCCGATGGCAAAGGGTAACGCTCCCTTATGCCTTTAATGGCGATGAGGCGTTCCGCAAGGACATCGTGGATTTGACGGACACCGTCTGCTGGTACAGGAAAGTGTTTAGAGTTGAAGGCTCAGAGTTGAAGGACAAGAAGTTCTTCATCGAGTTCGAGGGTGTTCGACAGGGTGCCGACTTCTATCTCAACGGTCATCATCTTGGTTTCAGCGAGAATGGTGTGATGGCCAGCGGCTTCGACATGACACCTTATTTAAAAGAAGGAGAGAATGTACTAGCTGTGCGCTGCGACAACTCTTGGAACTACCGCTCACGCGAGTTCAATAGCCGCTACCAGTGGAACGACAAGAACTTCAACGCCAACTACGGCGGTATACCCAAGAACGTCTGGCTGCATATCACAGGTAAACTCTACCAGACGCTACCGCTCTATTCAAACCTCGGCACAACGGGAACGTATGTCTATGCTACCGACTTCGACATTGCGGGACGGAAGGCTGTAGTACATGCGGAAACGGAGGTGAGAAATGAGGATACGAGAGCTCGCGACGTGGCGCTGATATTTACCATGACTGATGCCGACGGGAATATAGTTGCCCGTGAGGAGTGCCCGAACTTTACCCACATCGAACCAGGGGAGACTGTAACACTGAAAGCCTCTTCTGAAGTCTTTGGGCTCCATTTCTGGTCATGGGGTTATGGCTATCTGTACACAGTGGAGACCCGCTTGAAGGAGGTGCCGCCAGGCGGTGAAATGATTGAATACCATGATCCCGTCATCACCCGTACGGGCTTTCGCAAGACAGAATTCAAGGAAGGTAAGATATGGCTGAACGACCGCTGTCTGATGGTTCACGGCTATGCCCAGCGCACCTCCAATGAATGGCCGGGCGTGGGGCTGAGTGTTCCAGCCTGGCTAAGTGACTATAGCAACGGCTTGATGGTGGAGTCGGGTGGCAATGTGGTACGCTGGATGCATGTTACCCCTTGGAAACAGGACATCGAGTCGTGTGACCGTGTAGGACTTATCCAGGCGATGCCTGCAGGCGATGCGGAGAAAGATGTGGAGGGACCTCGATGGAATCAACGCACGGAACTGATGCGAGATGCCATCATCTACAACCGCAACAATCCCTCCATTCTCTTCTACGAATGCGGCAACGAGAGCATCAGTCGTGAGCACATGTTGGAGATGAAGGCCATCCGCGACCAATACGACCCGCATGGCGGACGTGCTATCGGCAGTCGTGAGATGCTGGACATCGACGAGGCGGAGTACGGTGGCGAAATGCTGTATATCAACAAGTCGAAGAAGCATCCGATGTGGGCAATGGAATACTGCCGCGATGAGGGCTTGCGCAAATACTGGGACGATTGGAGCTATCCCTATCACAAGGAGGGTGACGGGCCGCTCTATCGTGGCAATCCTGCCACAGAATATAACCACAATATGGACCAGTTTGCCATCGAGATGGTGCGACGCTGGTATGACTATTGGCACGAACGTCCCGGAACAGGTACCCGTGTTTCCAGCGGCGGTGTGAAGATTGTCTTCTCTGATACCAATACCCATCATCGCGGCGAATCTAACTACCGTACCAGCGGAGTTGTTGATGCCATGCGCATCCCCAAGGATGCCTTCTTCGTTCACCAGGTGATGTGGAACGGATGGGTGGAACCTGAAGTGGAACAGACGTATATCATCGGGCATTGGAGCTATGGTGAGAGTGAAAAATTAAAAATGAAAAGTGAAAAATTAAATAAGCCCGTGTATGTGGTTTCCACTGCTGATGATGTTGAGTTGTTTCTTAACGGCAAATCTCTTGGTTATGGCAAGCAGAGCTACCGCTACCTCTTTACTTTTGATGATGTGCCTTTTGAACCAGGCACGCTTGAGGCTGTCGGTTATTCCAAAGAGGCTAGTTCTTCTAGTTTAACTAGGACATCTAGTTACAAGCTGGAGACCGCAGGCGAACCCTACCAGCTGAAACTCACGGCTATTGAGAATCCCGAAGGCACACAAGCCGATGGTGCCGACATGGTGCTGTTCCAGGTGGAAGTCGTCGATAAGCAGGGTCGCCGCTGTCCTTTGGACGACCGCATGATTAATTTCGCCATGTGGGGTGAAGGCCAATGGATAGGTGGCATTGCCACGCATAAAAAGGATAACTACGTTGGTGCGTTGTCATTGCCCGTAGAGTGTGGTGTCAATCGTGTTCTGGTGCGCACGACGCCTAATGCCGGCACCATCTTCCTCTCGGCCTGCGCCAACGGTCTCAAGCCTGCCATGATAGAAGTTAAAAGTGAAAAACCAAAAGTAGGAAATAATTATCAATTATCAACTATCAATTGTCAATTGAATAGAGGCGAAACACCTCTCACTCCTTCCTATACTGAACAGGCACGCGGCATAGAGATTCTCTCTGCAACTGCTGGCTATGATAGCGAGCACGCCGCCCGCAGCTTTGATGACAACGAACTGTCTGAATGGAAGAACGATGGCCAGCTCTCCACCGCCTGGATAACTTACAAGTTGGCTCGCAAGGCTGTTGTAAAAGACATCTGCCTCAAACTTACTGGATGGCGATTGCGCAGTTATCCGCTGGAGATATATGCCGGAAAGACCCTTATATGGAGCGGAGAGACAGAACGCAGCCTCGGCTATGTCCACCTCACGCCCATGCGTCAGGTGAAGACCGATAAGATTTCCATTCGTCTCCGTGGTGCCGGCAAGGACAAGGATGCTTTTGGCGGCATCGTGGAAGTGGCAGAGCCTGCTGCCGGTGAACTCGACCTCTTCAAAGCCGCCAATGGTGCTGATACCAAGAACGAACTCCGCATCGTGGAGATAGAGTTCATTGAATAGAGTATTAAGTAGGAAAGTAAGAAAGTAGGAAAGTAGGAAAGTAGACATTAAGGTGTTTTGAGGTAGGAAATAGAGCGCAATAAATAAGGATAGGGTAATAAATAATATAATTAATAAAATATTAATAATAAATTGATTATAATGAATCTATTAATTAATATATTTAAATAGAACCGCTACATATAAAGTCTCCTTTCCGCATTATCTCTCTTTCTCATGTGAGGGGGCAGAAAACGATTAATGTCTACTTTCCTACTTTCCTACTTTCCTACTTTCTTATTTTCCTACTTTCTGCATTTATCATGAGCGGTATTGGCACCAGGCAATGACCTAATGACAATACGCGGTTAAAAAGGTTATAAGCCAAACGAGCCCTTTGGTACCGCTGAAGGGTTCGTTTCAGGGTCTCAAAGGGCTCGTTTCAGGGTGCGAAAGGGTTCGTTTCAGAGTCTCAAAGGGCTCGTTTCATAACCTCAAAGGGCATGTTTGACAAAGTGGGTGGAGCAGAACCCCTTTTCCTGTTTACTCCTTGATCATTTCCACGGAACGTCTGAGGAAACGGCTGAGGGCTTCACCCTTGAGCATTCCATTCTGGAGAAGGGCAATGTCGATGAGCTGCTTAACCACATTGTTGTCCTTGGCATAGCCGGCAAGAAGGGCATTCCGCTTCTCTTTCTGCTCCTCCACGGCTTTCTCGGCCTCTGCCTTGAGGTCTTTATCTTCCTGTGTGAGCTCGTCGTATTTCTTCTTGTTCTGCTCTTGGCGGATGGCTTCAAGGCGTGCTTGCGTTCCCTTGAGCTCTGAGAGGACGGGGGCGAGGGTGTCTTTGAGCTGGGACTCGCTGTCGCCGAGCACGCGCTGGATGAGCGGATGCTGCTCGTTGAGCACTACGTTGAAGCTGTCGGGCAGCTGACCATAGAAGCTCATGCCTGACTGGAACTTGCTCATGTCCTTCATGCGGCGCATGTACTCGCTCTGGGTGATGATGACAGGCTGTGCCTCTGTGCCGAGCGGCTGGACGGTAACGTGGAAGTCAGTCTTGTCGATGGCGGGCATCTGCGACTGGAAAAGTTGTGACAGATTGTCAGTCTGTTCCTGTGTCAGCTGCGACTTTTCTTCCTCTTCCTTCTGGATAAGTTTGTTGATAGTGTCGCTGTCCACGCGGGTAAAGCGGGTCTTCTCGTTCTTCTGCTCAAGCATCTGCGCAACGGGTGTGTCAAGCTGTCCGTCGAAGAGCAAGACGCTGTAACCCTTGTCCTGTGCGTTCTTGATGTAGGCATACTGTTCGTCGAGGTTGTTGGCATAGAGATAGACAAGGTTGCCGTCCTTGTCGGTCTGGTTGTCCTTGATGAGCGTCTTGTATTCTTCGAGGGTGAAGTACTTTCCGGCAACATCCTTGAGCAGCGCGAAGTCCTTGGCGCGGTCGTAGAAGTCGTCCTGCGAAAGCATTCCGTAGTTGATGAAGAGCTTGAGGTCATCCCATTTCTCCTCATACTCCTTGCGGTTCTCCTTGAAGATGGCACTCAGACGGTCGGCCACTTTCTTGGTGATGTAGGTGGCAATCTTCTTCACGTTGGCATCGCTCTGGAGGTAGCTGCGGCTCACGTTCAGGGGAATGTCCGGTGAGTCGATGACGCCATGGAGCAGGGTGAGGAATTCGGGCACGATGCCTTCCACCTGGTCGGTCACGAAGACCTGGTTGCAATAGAGCTGTATCTTGTTGCGCTGCAGGTCGATATTAGAGTGAATCTTGGGGAAGTAGAGGATACCCGTGAGGTTGAAGGGGTAGTCCACGTTGAGGTGAATCCAAAAGAGGGGCTCGTCCATCTGCATGGGGTAGAGGGTACGGTAGAAGCTCTTGTAGTCCTCATCGCTGATGGTGGAGGGAGTCTTGTTCCAGAGCGGCTCCACGTTGTTGATGACGTTGTCCTCGTCGGTGTCCACCTGCTTGCCGTCTTTCCACTCGGTCTTCTTGCCGAAGGCCACGGGCACGGGAAGGAACTTACAGTACTTCTGGAGCAGGCTCTCGATGCGTCCCTTCTCGAGGAACTCCTTGCAGTCGTCGTCGATGTGGAGGACGATGTCAGTACCGCGTCCTTCTTTCTCTGCGTCTTCGAGTGTGTATTCAGGCGAGCCATCGCACGACCATTTCACGGCCTTTGCGCCCTCCTGGTAGCTCTTGGTGATGATGTCCACCTTCTTCGACACCATGAAGGCAGAGTAGAAGCCGAGTCCGAAGTGACCGATAATCTGATTGGCATTGTCCTTGTACTTGTCGAGGAAGTCGGTAACGCCGGAGAAGGCAATCTGGTTGATATACTTCTCAATTTCCTCGGTGGTCATACCGATACCCTGGTCGCTGATGGTGATGGTACCTTTCTTCTCGTTGATGGCGATGCGTACGGTGAGGTCGCCCAGCTCTCCCTTGAAGTCACCCTTGTCGTGGAGCGTCTTGAGCTTCTGGGTGGCGTCAACGGCATTGCTGACCATCTCGCGGAGGAAGATTTCATGATCGCTGTAGAGAAACTTTTTGATGACGGGGAAGATGTTCTCTGTGGTAACCCCGATGTTTCCTTTTTGCATAATATTTTTATAGTTTACAGTTTACGGTTTACAGTTTACCTTTTTTGTGAGGGACTATGCAAATATCATGCCAAGATTTCTTTTGCCCTTGCCAGCGCGAGGTCGATGTGGTTGCAGATGTTCTCCTTGCCCAGCAGTTGGTCGAAGTTGTTGCGCCTGAGCACGGCTTCCACTTTTGGATTTACACCAGAAAGTACAACGGTAATGCCCTCGTTCTGACTCATCAGACACATGTTCTCAAGATTGTGAAGGCCTGTGGAGTCGATGAAAGGAACTTTTCGCATGCGTATGATACGCACCTTCGGGCGGTTGCCGTAGCGTGCCATGATGTCCTCGAAGCGGTTGCCGGCACCGAAGAAATAGGGGCCGTTAATCTCATATACCTCCACACCTTCGGGAATGGTGAGGTGCTCCAGGTTTCCGCGCTGCATGTCGGCATCCTCGTTCAGGTCGATTTCGTTCAGTACGGCATGCACATCGGTGGTCTCCGCCATGCGTCTCATGAAGAGCAGGCAGGCGCAGATGAGTCCCACCTCGATGGCGATGGTGAGGTCGAAGATGATGGTAAGCAGAAACGTAAGCACGAGCACGGTGATGTCGCTCTTCGGATTGCGCATGAGGGCAAGGAACGAGCGCCATCCGCTCATGCCGTAGCTGACGATGACCAGCACACCGGCCAGACAAGCCATCGGGATATATTGGGCCAGCGGCATGAGGAAAAGGAAGATGAGCAACAGGACAACGGCATGTACGATGCCGGCGATGGGCGAGCGTCCGCCATTGTTGATGTTGGTCATTGTGCGTGCGATAGCTCCCGTCGCAGGTATGCCGCCGAAGATGGGTGTGGCGAGGTTAGCCAGTCCCTGTCCGATGAGCTCCGTGTTGGAGTCGTGATGGTCGCCGATGACACCGTCGGCAACGGTGGCAGAGAGCAGCGATTCGATGGCTCCCAGTACGGCAATCGTCATAGCCGGTCCTGCCAGGCTTTTGATGGTCTCCCACGAGATAGCGGGCACCACGGCATCAGGCAGGTTGGCATTGATGCTGAAGCGGTCGCCGATGGTCTCAATGGAAGTGATGCCGGCATAGTGCTTCAGCAACAGCACGCCAAGTGTCATCACGATGATGGCAACCAGCGAACCGGGTATTTTCTTGAGGAATGAGAGACATGAAGGGATAGCAGACTGTTTGGTCAGTACGGGCCACGAGCCGATGAGGATGACGGAGCAGATGCCGACGAGGGCACTCCAGGGGTCGATGTGGGTGATGTTCTGCACATAGGCAATCCATTTCTCCACGAAGTCGGCAGGCACGTTCCCCATGCTGATGCCCAGCAGGTCTTTCACCTGTGTAGTGAAAATGGTGACGGCGATACCGCTGGTGAAACCCACAATGATGGGATAGGGAATGAACTTGATGATTGTACCCAGCCGGAGCACGCCCAACAGGATGAGGAACACGCCCGCCATGAGCGTGGCAATGGTCAGTCCCTGGATGCCGTACTGTCCGATGATGCCGGCCACGATGACGATGAAGGCACCGGTGGGACCGCCTATCTGCACCTTGCTGCCTCCGCAGGCAGAAATGATGAATCCTGCCACGATGGCGGTGATGATGCCTTTCTCCGGCGAAACGCCGCTGGCTATTCCGAAGGCAATGGCCAACGGGAGGGCCACGATGCCCGTGATGATACCTGCCATGAGGTCGGCAGAGAAGTTCTTCTTGTCATAGTTCTTGAGTGCCGAAAGCAGTTTCGGGCGAAAGCTCTGTGATGTTGTCATATTCTTCTCGTTCTTTTTTGCGAGTGCAAAGGTACGCAAAATAAAAATAAGGTAGCACCAAATGCACTACCTTATTTTATTAGAAGCCTGAAATTCTTGATTTATTTCTTTTTCAGAAGGTCGCGAATCTCTGTCAGCAGCTCTTCCTGAGTGGGACCTGCGGGTGCCTCTGGCTCCGGTGCGGGCTCTTCCTTCTTACGGTTGAGCTTGTTGATACCCTTCAGCATCAGGAAGATACAGAAGGCAATAATCAGGAAGTCGATGACATTCTGGATGAATGCACCATACTTCAGCGTGGCACCAGCAAGCAGCTCACCACCCTCAATGGGGTTAGGAAGCATTACCGTGTATGCAAGACCGGAAACATCGATACCGCCAGTCATCATACCTACGAGCGGCATGAGTACATCGTCAACGAGTGAGCTGACAATCTTTCCAAACGCACCACCGATGATCACACCGACGGCCATGTCCAATACGTTGCCCTTCATGGCAAACTCTTTGAATTCACTGATAAATCCCATAATTCTTGAACTTTTTTGGTTGAACTTATAAATTATTAATTGTTAAATTTGCAATCTGTATCTTACAATCTTGAGGTTTTTACTATTCTGTATGATTTTTTTCAGGGTTGATGTTTCACTTTTCACTTTAATTAAGAAAGATTTCAAGTGCAAATATAGATATTTTTTTGTAACTTTGCGCTCGAAAGTTAAAAAAAGTGATTCTTGAAGAAGAAATTCTTTTGAAAACGATATAATTTTATAAACCCTTTAAATAAAAAGTTAACTAATTATGACAAAAGTTGCAATTAACGGTTTTGGCCGTATTGGTCGTCTCGCATTCCGTCAGATGTTCGAGGCTGAAGGTTATGAAGTAGTAGCAATCAACGACTTGACAAGCCCGAAGATGCTTGCTCACCTGCTGAAGTATGATACCGCTCAGGGTGGTTTCTGCGGCAAGTTCGGTGAGGGTAAGCACACCGTAGAGGCTGGTGAGGATTTCATCGTTGTTGATGGCAAGAAGATTACCATCTATGCTATTCCTAACGCTGCTGAGCTGCCTTGGGGCAAACTCGATGTTGACGTTGTTCTGGAGTGCACAGGTTTCTACACCTCTAAGGAGAAGGCTTCTGCTCACCTGACAGCTGGTGCCAAGAAGGTTGTTATCTCTGCTCCTGCCGGCAATGACCTGCCCACCATCGTTTACAACGTAAACCACAAGACTCTGACTCCTGCAGACACCGTTATCTCAGCTGCTTCCTGCACCACCAACTGCTTGGCTCCTATGACCAAGGCTCTGAATGACTTCGCTCCGATCCAGAGCGGTATCATGACAACTGTTCACGCCTACACTGGCGACCAGATGATTCTCGACGGTCCTCAGCGCAAGGGTGATGTTCAGCGTGCCCGTGCCGGTGCCCAGAACATCGTTCCCAACTCTACAGGTGCTGCCAAGGCCATTGGTCTCGTTATCCCCGAGCTGAACGGTAAGCTGATTGGTGCTGCACAGCGCGTTCCGACTCCCACAGGTTCTACCACTATTCTGCACGCTGTTGTGAAGGGTGAGGTTACTGTTGAGGGTATCAACGCTGCTATGAAGGCTGCAACCAACGAGAGCTTCGGCTACACTGAGGAGAAGCTGGTTTCCAGCGACATCATCGGTATGAAGTTCGGTTCACTCTTCGATGCTAACCAGACCATGGTCAGCAAGATTGGTGACGGCAACTCTCTCGTACAGGTTGTTGCTTGGTACGACAATGAGAACTCTTACACTTCTCAGATGGTTCGCACCATTAAGTACCTCGCTGAGCTGAAATAA
>Ga0247611_10002636_pt1 | contig 28304 bp, 23 predicted proteins | sample 177DNAGHGhighgp2_FD_192422 | JGI IMG/M metagenome (GOLD analysis project Ga0247611, IMG submission 192422) | Sheep rumen microbial communities from Palmerston North, Manawatu-Wanganui, New Zealand - 1770 DNA GHGhigh gp2 | ecosystem: Host-associated > Mammals > Digestive system > Stomach > Rumen... | reverse complement strand
GTTAAGCCCGCTTGCGCCGATGGTACTGCACACCCGTGGGAGAGTAGGTAGCCGCCACTTTTGCTCAGAAACCCTTCAGCCGAAAGGCTGGAGGGTTTCTTCGTAATGGATAATGGACAATGTATAATGTATAATGTATAATGTATAATGGACAATGTATAATGGACCGCTATATTCATGATTAAATATCTTTTTTCGATGAAAGTTTGTTGAAAATGATATTTATGTTTAACTTTGCCTTCGAAATCATCATGTTTAACTTTGTTATTCCTAAATTTATGACTAAATCATTCCGTCAATCATTGATTCGCTGTTTATTATTCATTGTTCTGTTATCGTCAGCTTTGGTGGCTGCTGCTCAGAAACAATATGAAGTATCAGCGACGAAATTAAATGTCCGTTCGGAAGCCAAATCGAATGGTAAGATTATCGGTTCTGTTACGAAAGGTGAAGTGTTATCCGTTAGTGATATCAGTAATGGCTGGGCCGAGATCAGGTTTAATGGCCGTAAGGGGTTTGTCAGTTCGCAGTACCTTAAAGCCGTTCGTCGCTCGTCCTCTCATTCTTCTTCAAGTCAAAGAACTAATAATGGAAGTTGGAATAACGAGACAATGAGTAGCTCATATTCAGGTTCTTCATTGCTTGAAAATCGTCAGTCTGGATTAGGCATGACTGCTGATATGGGTTTTGGATATAGCCATAAAGTGTTCTCTGTCCTTTTTGGCTATGACCTTGGTTATCAACTTAAACATATGCTTTATTTTGGTGTTGGACCCGTTTTGCAGGCTGATTTCAGTGACTATGGTTCCGGTTTTGGAGCCGGCGGCGCTTTAAAGATTCGCTTTACAGCTCCACTTAAGAGTAAAGTATCCCCGATGGTAGGTTTCAGATTGGGCTATTTGTATAACTTCACAGCTTCTTCAGGTGGCTTGTTTTTCGGCCCAGAATTAGCTATTTGTATTAAACAACACTTTAATGTTGGAATCCAGTTGAATATAACATCGACAACTACCAGAACAGAAGAACAAAGGACAAATACTTTCTCATATACACCAGGCGGTAAAACAAAAACTGTAAATTACACTCATGTGGAAGAAGTGACCAATTACTTTTTCGCTCCTTTTGTATTTTTCAGCTATTCCTTCTAAAGTCTCATGAAGATGAAAATAAATCCCTGATGTTTGGTGAAATGTCAGGGATTTCTTGTATCTTTGTGGCCGTAATCAAATCTTTTCTCTTATGAAATCATCTTTTTTTGGTCATTTTTCCATGATTGTGGCAGTTGCCGCAATTATCGCAGCCTGTACTAATGCACCGAAACAGACGGAGGAGGTGAATGATTCTACGACCCCGTTGCATCTGTTGAAGCCCGACTACAAAGTTCCTTATGGCGAGCTCAGTGCCGACGAGGTGAAAGCTGACCTCGAGCGGGTGTTTGCCTACATCGACAGCGAGCGGCCGAAAGGCTTCGTTGACGCTGACGGTAAGGAAGTTACGGACAACAAGCGGCTCTATCCGTTGGAAGAGGGTATCAGCCTGCATCGCGGTGCTTTCCGTATCGCCTCCTACGAATGGGGCATCACCTATCAGGCACTGCTTGCAGCCAAAGATGCAACAGGAGATATGCGTTACGAGGAGTATGTTTTTAATAACCTCGTTTTGCTGACCTCGGCTTATCCGCTTTTCAAGGCGCGTGATGCCAACAAGCCCGAGGTTGCCGACGCACAGATGGAACAGGTCATCCATCCCCGTGCGCTGGATGATTGCGGTACGATGTGCACGGCCATGATGAAATGGATGAAGCGTAATGAGCCGTCAGGTGATGGAAAAACCACGGTAGAGGGCAATTTCATCGACCTTAAAGTGACCGAGGACACGCTCATCAACAATTACTTCCAGTTCGTGGAGCACGGTCAGTACCGCCTCGAAGACGGTTTGTTTGCCCGCCATCGTCCCCAGCACAACACCGTCTGGCTCGACGATATGTACATGGGCATTCCGACGATTGCCTATGCAGGTATTTACTTCAACGAACCCAAGTATTTCGACGAGGCGGCTACGATGTATAAGAACTTCGTCAAGCGTATGTGGGTGCCGGAGAAGAAGATCTATCGTCATGGCTATGTCGAAGGCCTGGCACAGCAGCCAACTTACCATTGGGCTCGCGCCAACGGCTGGGCTTTGCTGACGACGGTGGAATTGCTGGATATGTTGCCCGAGGATCACCCCGACCGCGAGTTCATCCTGAACCAGCTGCGCGAGCATATTGCAGGCCTGTGTGCCTTGCAGTCGAGCGAGGGTTTCTGGCATCAGCTGCTCGACCGAACGGACAGCTACCTCGAGACGTCTGCTACGGCCATCTATTGCTACTCCATAGCTCACGCCATCCGTAAAGGATGGATTGAAGGGATTACTTATGGCGGTGTGGCGCAACTGGCTTGGCACGCCATCTCGACGAAGATCACCGAAGAAGGAAAGGTGGCAGGCACGTGCGTCGGTACGGGCATGGCCTTCGACCCGGCTTTCTACTACTATCGCCCCGTGTCGTCGGCTGCAGCTCATGGCTACGGCCCTGTCATCTGGGCTGCCGCTGAAATGATCAATCTGCTCTGCGAGTGGTTCCCGCGCACCAACGACAGCGGCTTGCATTATTACGAGCAGGAGCAGAAGAATCCAGCCCCGTTGTTCTATTTGACAGAAGACGGACAGGGGGAAGCGGTGAAGTAAGTTGAAAGTTCTTCGCAAGCGAAGCGTCGCAAGCGCCGAGCGGAGAGTTGAAAAGTGATAATAAAAATTTCACTTGGCACCCGCTTAACTCAATAGTCACAAGAAACTTGAATTATTCACTTTTCATTCCTTCACTTTTCATTTATAATCATGATTGATAGGTTGACGGTCGATAGGATATTGGATGCGGCAAACATCGTGGATGTCGTCTCTGACTTCGTGACCCTAAAGCGGGCGGGAGCCAACTTGAAGGGTTTGTGTCCTTTCCATGACGACCGTACGCCGTCGTTCATGGTGTCGCCGTCGAAGAATATCTGCAAGTGCTTCGCCTGCGGCAAGGGTGGCACGCCCGTGCACTTCATCATGGAGCATGAGCAGCTGACCTATCCTGAAGCCCTACGCTATCTGGCCAAGAAATACCATATCGAGATCAAGGAGCGCGAGCAAACCGATGAGGAGAAAGCCGAGCAGAGCGAGCGCGAGAGTATGTTCGTGGTCAACGAGTGGGCCAATGAATGGTTCCAGAAGCAGATGAACGACACCGTTGACGGGCGTGCCGTGGGCCTGGCTTATTTCCGTCAGCGCGGCTTCCGCGACGATATCATCAAGAAGTTCCAGCTGGGCTACTGTCCCGACAAGTTCGATGCGCAATGGCAGGCCGCTAAGGCTGAGGGCTACAACGAAGAGTTTGTCTTGAAGACAGGGCTCTGCATTCGCAACGAGCAGACGGGAAAGACATACGATCGCTTCCGCAATCGTGTGATTTTCCCTATCCATACGATTTCAGGTAAGGTCGTTGGCTTCGGCGGGCGCGTTCTTGATAGTCGCACCAAAGGCGTGCAGGTGAAGTATCAGAACTCACCAGAGTCGGTCATTTATTCCAAGAAACGTGAGCTTTACGGGCTCTATCTGGCCAAGCAGGCCATCGTCAAGAACGAGCTGTGCTATCTCGTAGAGGGCTACACCGACGTGATGGCGATGCACCAGCAGGGCGTGGAGAACGTGGTGGCTTCGAGCGGTACGGCGCTGACCGAGGATCAGATACGCGCCATACATCGTTTTACGGAGAACATCGTGGTTATTTACGACGGCGACGCTGCTGGCATCAAGGCTTCGCAGCGCGGTATCGATATGCTGCTGGCCGAAGGCATGAATGTGAAGTTGCTATTGTTGCCCGACGGCGACGACCCTGACAGCTTCGCTCGCAAGCATACGGCGACGGAATATCAGGAATACCTGCGCGACCATCAGGTGGACTTCATCCAATTCAAGACCAATCTGCTCTTGGAGGAGGCGCAGAACGACCCCATCAAGCTTTCGCGCCTGGTCAATAATATCGTGCAGAGCCTGTCCGTTATCCCCGACGACATCACGCGTACCTTTTATATTAAGGAAACAGCACAGACGTTGGAGATGGACGAACGCCTGATCACCAGCGCTGTGGCGAAAGTGAGGAAACAGCAGCGGGAAGAGAGGCAGAAACAGCGGGAGAGGGAACGCTTGCAAGCTCAAGCACAAGCTCAAGGACCGTCTTCGGATGCTCCTCATGCCATCGTCAATGAAGGCGCTGATGCTCCTGAGGAAGAGGAACATGAAGCCATCGTGGTGACGCCCGAGGACATCGAACACTCATCCGCGACCACTCCCTCTATGATCGGTAGGGCAGGCGGCGATTCTTCGTCCACGTTCCTCAAGACCGAAGCGCTGTTGGTGCAGATGATTGTGCGTCATGGGGAGAAGGTGATGTGCGATGTCGATGACGAGGAGACAGGCGAGAAGCATCCGCTCACCGTCGTAGATTTTATTCAATATTCATTGGACAGCGACAATATCGAGCTACGCAGCCCGCTGCACCGTCAGATCCTCGTGGAAGCGCTCGAGCATGAGCATGAGGAAGGTTTCCGTTGCGACCGCTATTTCGAAAACCACCCCGACATCAACGTCGCCAATCTGGCCAATGAGTTGGCGCATGACCCCGAAACGCTGAGTAAGATCCATAGCAAGGGCACCGCGGTGAAGCCTGAGGAAGAACGGTTAGTTGAATTGCTGCCACACCTGATGACGGACTATAAGCTGGCCATCGTTGAAGAATCGTTGCGCAACATCTTCCTGGAGATGCGCGACCCTGCCGTGATGGCAGACAAGGAACGGAGCGTGGCGTTGATGAAACAATACCAGGAAATGAAGGCCGTGCAGAAAGAGCTCGGACGGAAGTGCGGCGACAGGGTGATTAATTAGGAGTGAAAAGTGAAAAATAAAGGTTTCATTTCTCACTTGCTGCATCTTCAGCCATTTGTTTATCGTAAGCTTCTTTAATGAGTTCGTCGAAGGTTTTGACGCGGTCGTAATCTTCGAGGTTCTTCATGGCCCGCTTGCGCCGCCTTTCCTGTTTCCGTTGCTTGATGGCAAAGGGATGGAGGATCTTGTCGTTGATGCCCGGCGACAGCTTTTCCAATACCCCTCCGAGGGAGGGTGGGGCAACAATGTCATTCTTGGTGCCGGACAGCTCCATAGAGCTGAGGTGATAAGTCTTACCCGCACGAACCGTAACCTCACGCAAGGTGTCTGTGCGCATCGAATCATCGACGTGCACGATAGAATCGGGAGGCATCACAGGCTCCGTCGCCATCGTCAGGAAAAGAAATAGGTTGATCACGGCTGCAAAAGTACGCGTTTTTCTTGATGCCGCCAATCGTTTTTCACTTTATTACGACCAATTAAACTTTCTTCAATGACGGCTCCACGAAAACACGCCTATGCACGTTCGGTTTCTTGCATAGGCGTGTTGGCGTTCACGCAAAGGCGTGTTTCAGTACGGCCTTAGGCTTATTTCTTGCCCTGGCTGACGACGACCTTGTGGTTGTCCTTGATATAGACACCCCGTTGCGGCGTGACGACCTTGCGACCGCCGAGGTCGTAGAGTTCCGTTGCGTTCTTGTCGGTCTTGGCATTATGGATGCCGACAGGATCATTGATGGTTAGTTTACCGTTGACGTACACGAATTCGTAGTTGTCAGCCTCTGCACCTGATACGCGGATCTCATACTCTCCACCCGGGCTGTCGATGGTGGCGTCGCACTCGATGACGGGTTCGTGGGTGAGGACATCCTCGATTTTCTCGCGGTTGCGGAGCGTGGAGTAGATGACCTCGAACTCGGGATTCGGTTCATTGATGTTGCGTATGTAGGACTTGGCGGTTACGGTGACAGGCGCTGGCGTGACGGTGAGCGTGCCTTCGACGAATTGCAGGTCGGCACTGGTGACGGTGCCTGGCTCGACGGTGACAGGATACGTGCCGACGGGTGCGGTGGGATCCGTGTTGGTGCTCACTACGGGTTCTCCATTGATGGGCGCTCCCGTGACCGTGAAGGAGAGATGGACATTCGTGCGACCGTACTGGCGGCTGGCATCTCCTGCGGTGATGGTCGGTGTGCCAGTGTACTCCATGATGGTGTACTTGCCCCACAGCTCATCGGCCTGATAGGCTTCAATCAGGTTGGCGGGCACGAAGATGGTCAGGTTGCGAGTAGGCAGTCCGGGAGTCGTGTAGCTGACCACTTGCGACGGGTTGAGCAGCGCCAGGTACTTGAGGCTTGAGCATCCGGTGAAGGCTGCACTGTTGATCGTCGTTACGCTTTCGGGCAGTGTGACGGAAATGAGCTGTCCATCGGTGCGGAAGGCATCGGCAGGAATCTCAGAGATGCCCGTGAAGTAGCGCAGGTCTTCGAGGCTCTTTAATGTGCCTACGCCGTGGAATATGGAACCGAGGTCTGTTATCGCCTGCACTTCTTCGTAGCTGAGCTCGCCGTCCTCGTCCTCGTCCCATGCGTTGATGCTCTGCTGTTTGGCGACATCGTCAATGAATGGCACGTAGTGTAGCTTCTCGCGTATGGAGCGGATTGCCGCTTGAATCTGTTGTCGTGAGCTTTGGATGTCATCGTAAACGGCACGTTCTGCCATCACGTCTATTTCCTGACTCTCGGCCTTGACGATGAGCTTCTTGAGTTGCTCGGCGAGTTCGAAGACGGCTTCATTCTCGTTGACGTCGTTCACGTTGACGAAAGCCCACTGGCAGTTCTCGGGGTTATCGGCATAGACGATGTCCCAGTAAGTGCCAAAGGTGTTTGTGGTAACCTTTGTCTCGTGGTAGATATTAGTTCCGAGGAATTCTCCGGGGACGTAGGTGCTCAAGTTCTCAGGTGTCTGGAAGGTATAAACATTGGTCAGCCCTTCGACGGGTTGCATATTCCACCATCCAGGACGTGTGGCTTCGGTCAGGCGCGATGAGGCACCATCGACGAAGATGGCCTTGACATTCTCGCCGACTTTGCTGTCGGAATCTGTGCGGAAGAGAATCTTGTTGCTGTTGCCCGTCTGCTCGGAGTAGAGATAATAGATGTTCTCGCCCATGCCCGAGGCCCGTCGCAGCTGATAGACCATACCCGTTTTGGCCACCACGGATTGCGTGTTGTAGGCTTCGCCCTTGTTGAGGTAGCGGCGCATGCCGAGGTTGTAAACGTAGTAGTCAGTCTGTAGTTCGGGCGTCACGAAGTCAGCGGCTTGCACCGTTCGCATCTCGCGTATGTTGGTGAACTCTTTCCATTCGGGTGCGTTGGCGTAGAGCTCGCGTGATCCATACGGCACGTAGAGCACACATTCGTCTTTCTTGACATTGTAGAAAACGTTGGCTCCGAGCTGTATGTATTTAGGATCGGGAACAGGAAGATAAATCTCTTTCAGCGACAAGCAGTTGTAGAAGGCATTCTTGCCGATGATCTCGAGGCTCGATGAGAGGGTGATTTTCTCCAGCTGCTGGCATCCCTTGAAAGCCTGATCTTTGATGGTAATGATGCTGTTGGGCAGCGTGACGTCGAGCGTCTTGCGGCAGTTCATGAAGCCTTGCGAGTCGATGAACTGCAGCTTGGTGAAGTATTTCAGGTCGTCGAGGGTTGTGATATGCGTGTTGCTTTGGAATAAGCTTGCTGCAAAGTTGGGCACCGAGGCCGCTTCGCTATAGCTGATCTCCTTGTTGGCGTCGAGGTCGTATTTCGAAAGGATGAGCGTGCGCATCTCTTCCTGCTGGAAGTTGATGAAGTCGAGCTTGTTGCGCAGCTTGCGGCAGGCTTTCTGAATGTCAGCGAGTGTACTGTTGAAGTTGTCGTACACAGTCTGCTCCTGGGATGTGTTCACGCGTTTAGCCTTACCGATTTCGAGGAGGTTGGCCAGTTGTGAGGTGTAGTTGTTCATCAGTTCGGCATCGCCGTCGTACTCGACGAGCATCCACTGGCAGTTCTGTGGATACTGTTCGTAGGAGATGTCGAAGTAGGTACCGTAGGTGGGGAAGGCCGCGTTGCTGGCATGGTCAGTTTGCACGCCAAGGTACTGCCCACCGGCATAGTCAGCCGTGCCCTCAGCTGCTTGGATGGTATAGACATTACTTTCGCCTTCGGCCAGTTCTACTGTCCAGTAGGCAGGATGTCCGTTGGCGGTGAGCTTCGAGCTGGGGCCGTCGATGAAGCAAGCTTTGATGCCGGAGCCTACGTTGCCGTCGTCCGTCGTGCGGAACAGGATGCGGTTGGTGTTGGGCGAGTCAATGGAATAGAGGTAATAAATATTACCCGACATCGACGACGACTGGCGGAACTCGAAGCGCATGGGGCTCTCGGTGTCGGCTACGACGGCCTGCGTGCCGTAGGCTTCGCCGTGGGTGAGGTAATATCCTGTGCCTACATTATATAAATAGTATTGCTTCGACTTTTCGAGCGTGGCGAAGTTGCCCTGCGAGAGCGTACGCATCTCGTAGATCGTGCCGAAGTCGCGCCACTGGTCTGCGCTTTGGAAATATGAGCCAGTGCCTTGCAGCACGTTGAGCGTAGCACTTGCGAGGCTGACGCCTTCGAAGACGCCGGTTCCGAGCTCGATGTTCTCCGGTTTGACGTTCTTGACCGTTACGCTCGTCAGTTTGGTGTCACCCGCAAAGGCTGCTTCGCCGATGAAGCGTACGCTGATGGGCAGTGCCACTTCCTTGATGAGAATACAGTTCTCGAAGCAATGGGGTTCGATTCGTGTGATGCCGATGGGCAGCGTCAGTTCGGGCAGTTTCTTGCATCCGCTGAAGGCTGCTTCGCCAATTTCGGTAACGCTCTCGGGCAGCAGACATTCCTTGAGCGAGGAACATCCCTCGAACGCCCGTGCCCCGATGCCCTTCAGCTTCTTGGGCAGCTTGACAGTGGACAGGCGTGTGCAGCCGCTGAAAGCGTCGTCAGCGATGGCGGTCAGCCCGGTGAAGTAGTAAAGCTCGGCAAAGGAAGTGATGGCTTGGCCTTTGAACACATCACCCAGATCGGTGACGGCCGCTGCCTCGCCATAGGTGAACTTGCCATCGTTGTCGGTATCCCAATTCGCGAGGCAGAGCTTCTTCACCGTAGCGTTGGCGATGGGCATCGCGCGTGTGGAATAGTCCGCGGGCTCAAAGTTGATGATGGCTTCCTGTCCGTTGGCATAACCGCCGCTGGAACCACCGATGCCTTGCGAGCCGGGGTTCATCTTGTTCAAGGCATAGTAGCCGTCGCTCGAACCGCCCCAACCCCAGTTGATGTGGAAGCAGCCGTCCTTGTAGCCGTCGCCGACGAAGGCATGTCCGCCCTCGTCGTTCGAGCCGCTGAGGTAGAACGGGCGTCCCTGCACCAACTCATTGTAGAGCAATGCGTCCCACGTGTCGTCGTTGTAGTTGCCGGAATAGGCATATTTCGCTGCTGTGCCGTAGCCGAAATATGTGTTGACGGCATCGTCCACGTCGCTCGAGTAGGCACCTGAGCCGGAGTTGGAATAGTCCATCTGCACGCTGACGCCGCAGTAGAGCATCAGTTGAGCCACCGCCTTCTTCTGGATGGCCGTTGCACCGCTGCCATAGCTTTCGAGCATGTGATCCCAGTCAATGGGCGAGTTGGCAGGAATGCCGTTGACATGCAGCTGGCCGTAGGACTCGTCATTCTTGCGAGCCGTGTAGGCCGGAATAGCCGCCTGTGTCTCGGTGACTGATTTGTCGCGCTGGTAGTAGAGCAGCTGTGCCATGGCGGTAGCTACGCAGCCGGTGACAGACTTGCCATACGTCCAGTAGTCAGGGCATAGGTCGTTGTATGGCGCCCCTTGGTTCCACTTCGTCGTCACCATGGGCTCGATGGCCGAGTGCGACGACACGCGTCGTGGAGCGGCATGGGGCTTCGTCTGGATCTCGGCGATGTATTCGGCGTGTTTGTCGAGCCAATACTGCATATTGCAGGGCAGCTGCTCGTAGTCGAAGTCGCCGTTGTCGGTGAAGCCCAGCACGCCTTCGATCTCGTCGTCGCCCGCCACGATGACGAAACCTTCGTTGTCGCCGCGGCTGAAGACATAGTAGAGCTCGTTGGCCAGCGGTGCAACAATTCTTTTGCGCGACGGTGCCAGCTTCCGGGCATTAGTGATGGGTGCCAGCCGTCGGCTGCCGCCTTTGTCGAGAAGGTACTGCTCGGCTTTCTTCTGAGCCTGCTCTCGCGTGATGGGGTCGGCACTGGCGGTCAGGGCCAGCATGAGACACGCAGCGAGCATGATGATTTTCTTTTCCATGATTGAAGTATTTGTATTTAGTTAGTTTTGCGTCGCAAAGATACGCCTTTTTTTGAAGAACAAAGAAAAATGAACCTTGAAATTCATTAATAAGGTGAAAAAAGCCGTGGAAACGCTAAAAACCTTGATGATAGGACCTCGGTAGTGAAACTTTTCCTTATCTTTGCACCATGATTCACTACTCGAAAGGCGAAGATGCACTCAACTCGTGGAGCCATGCCTTTGGCATCCTTCTGGGCGTCGTCGTGGGCACTGTCTTCCTCGTCTGGTGCTTCCGCGCAGACGACAGCTGGGCCGGCACGGCCGTCATCCTCTATCTCATTGGCATGATAGGCAGTTACGTCTGCTCGACAGTCTATCACGCCATTCCTGCTTCGTGGCCTTCGCGCGAGGTTTGGCGTCGTTTCGACCATGCCGCCATTTACTGGCACATCGCCGGCTCGTACTCTCCCATCACACTCATCGCCATGCGCGACGCCGGTTGGTGGGGCTGGGGCTTGTTCTGCTTCGTGTGGCTTGCCGCCATCGCAGGCACCATTGTCAGCTTCGTGCGGTTGAGCGAGCACAGCTACATCGAGACGGCTTGTTTCGTCCTCATGGGCCTCTCCTGTCTCGTCGCTTTCAAACCGCTGATGGACTGCATAGAACCCGCCGCCGTGTGGTGGCTCATTGCCGAGGGCGTCAGTTACGTGACGGGCGCCGTTATCTACGCTTTCTCGCACAACAAGCCTTACATCCATTCCGTATTCCATTTCTTTGTTCTCGCCGGTTCAGTTTGTCACATTGTGTGTGTGTGGAAGGTGCTTATGCAATACTTGTAACCACCTTAAACTATAATCTTTATACTTTAAACTAAAAAAATATTGATTTTTGTTTGCCATTAAAAAATTATTTGTAACTTTGCGCTGTCAAAAGCTCTATTTATGCCTTAACGAATAACCTAACTTCTTTAATCCTAAACGTAAAAAACTATGGCTTACAAAGTAATCGACATCGAAGGCGTAGGTGAAGTCTATGCTGAGAAACTCGTTGCCGCCGGCATCGAAAAAGTAGAAGAACTCCTCGAAAAGTGCGCAACACCAAAGGGCCGTCAGGCTTTGGCAGAGGCCACGGGCATCAGCGACAAACTCATCCTGCGCTGGACCAATCATGCCGACCTCTTCCGCATCAAGGGCGTAGGTCCCCAGTTCGCCGAACTGCTTGAGGCCGCTGGCGTTGACACCGTTAAGGAATTCCGTCATCGCGTTCCCGAAAACCTGCAGCCCAAGCTTGAGGAGACCAACAACGAGAAGCACCTTGTCCGTCGCGTACCTTCCCTCAAGGAAGTTATCAAGATGGTGGAGCAGGCCAAGGAGCTCCCGCCCGTTGTCACCTACTAATACTTCTTCGCACCAATAAACTTAAAGGGTTCGGGCCAAAGCCGTTATAGCTTTTGGCCCGAACCCTTGTAGCTTTTTAATCAACCCCTTAAGGCTTACTTCTGTCGGATGAAGATGTTGATGGGAGTGCCGGTGAAGTTCCATCGCTCGCGAATCTGGTTTTCGAGGAAGCGGCGATAGGGCTCCTTGATGTACTGCGGCAGGTTGGCGTAGAAGACAAACGAGGGTATGCGCGTGTCGGGGAGCTGCGAGCAGTATTTGATCTTGATGTATTTGCCCTTCATGGAGGGTGGGGGATAGGCTTCGATGAGCGGCAGCATCTCCTGGTTCAGTTTCGTCGTGCCGACGCGGGCGCTGCGGTGCTTGGCCACGGCGGCTGCGGCCTCCAACACTTTGAAGATGCGCTGCTTGGTGAGCGCCGAGGCAAAGATGATGTCGAAGTCGGTGAACGGTGCCATGCGTTCGCGGATAGTGTCCTCGAAATATTTGATGGCCGTGTTGGACTTGTCCTCGACCAGGTCCCATTTGTTGACCACTACGACGAGCCCTTTCTGGTTGCGCTGGATGAGCTGGAAGATGTTCAGGTCCTGCGCTTCGATGCCGCGTGTGGCGTCGAGCATGAGGATGCAGACATCGGAGTTTTCAATAGCGCGTATCGAGCGCATGACGCTGTAGAACTCGAGGTCCTCGTTGACCTTGGATTTGCGACGGATGCCGGCGGTATCGACCAGCAGGAAGTCGAAGCCGAACTTCTGATAATGGGTATAAATACTGTCGCGCGTGGTGCCGGCGATATCAGTTACGATGTGGCGTTCCTCGCCGATGAAGGCGTTGGTGAGGCTCGACTTGCCTACGTTGGGTCGTCCCACGACGGCGATGCGCGGCAGGTCGAGTTCTTCGGCAATGTCATCCACTTTGGGCAGTTTCTCGAGGACGAGGTCGAGCAGGTCACCGGTGCCGCTGCCTGTGGCAGAGCTGATGCAGAAGGGATCGCCGAGGCCGAGGCTGTAGAACTCGGCGGCTTGCCATTGCTGGTCGTTGTTGTCGGTCTTGTTGGCCACGAGAATCACGGGCTTTTCCGTGCGTCGCAGGATGGCGGCTACGGCTTCGTCGAGATCGGTGACGCCCGTGTTGATGTCCACGAGGAAGAGGATGACGTCAGCTTCTTCGGTGGCGAGGGTCACCTGCTTGCGGATCTCCTCCTCGAAGATGTCATCTGAGTTGACGACCCAGCCGCCGGTATCGACGACGGAGAACTCACGACCCACCCACTCGCACTTGCCGTACTGGCGGTCGCGTGTGGTGCCTGCCTCGTCAGAGACGATGGCATGACGGGTCTTGGTCAGGCGGTTGAAGAGAGTGGATTTGCCCACGTTGGGGCGTCCTACGATGGCTACGAGCATTATTTAAGAGTGAAAAATGAAAAGTGAAAAATAAGAGTTACTTAGGAGAGGGCGAAGAGAGAAAAGTGATAAGTGAAGGAGTGAAAAGTGAAAAATAAGAGTTATTTCATCTAAGGAAAGTGGAATATTTATTTTTCACTTTTCACTCTTTCATTTTTCATTAATTAAGGTCATACCCGAACTGCTTCATCGCTTTCTCGGAGTTGCGCCAGTCCTTATCGACCTTGACGAAGCATTGGAGGTAAATCTGTTTGCCGAAGAAGCGTTCGAGCTCGCGGCGTGCTTCGGTGCTGACGCGTTTGAGGGCCACGCCCTGATGCCCGATGATGATGCCTTTCTGGCTTTCGCGCTCCACGTAGATGACGGCCTCGATGCGTATGAGGTTATCGCTCTCCTTGAATCGCTCGACAACGGGCTCGACGGAATACGGTATCTCCTTGTCGTAGTAGAGAAGGATCTTCTCGCGGATGATCTCAGTGACGAAGAAGCGTGCGGGTTTGTCGGTCCACGTGTCCTTGTCGAAGTAAGCGGGCGACTCGGGCAGCAGCTCCTTGATGCGGTTGAGGACCTGGTCCACGCCGAACTTGTGCAAGGCGGAGATGGGGTAGATTTCGGCTTTCGGGAGGATGGCATGCCATTGTTCGACCTTAGCTGCCAACTGTTGCTGAACACTTCCCTTGCCTTTCGGAGAGGGATCAGGTGTGAGGCTGTCAATCTTATTGATGAGCACGAGAACGGGCACGTCCATGTGTGCTACTTTCTCGATGAAATCGGCATTTTTGTCGGGCGTCTCCACCATATCAGTGACGTAAAGCAGCACATCGGCATCCTGCAGGGCGCTCTCTGAGAACTGGAGCATTTGCTCCTGCAGCTTGTAGTTGGGCTTGAGGACGCCGGGCGTGTCGGAGAAGCAGATCTGCATCTCGGGCGTGTTCACGATGCCCATGATGCGGTGGCGCGTCGTCTGAGCCTTGAAGGTGGCAATAGAGATGCGCTCGCCCACGAGAAGGTTCATGAGCGTCGATTTGCCGACGTTAGGATTGCCGACGATGTTGACGAAACCGGATTTGTGCATAAAGTGAAAAGTGAAGGAATGAAAAGTGAAAAATCACTTTTTCATTGTTCATTTTGGATCGTACCCCCACTTCATGTAGGCTGCGCCCCATGTGAAGCCGGCGCCGAAGGCTGTGAAGATGAGGTTGTCGCCCTTGCGGAGCTTCGATTCGTAGTCCCAAAGGGCCAGGGGCAGGGTTCCGCTCGAAGTGTTGCCGTACTTCTGGATGTTGACCATGACCTTGTCCATGGGCATCTCCAGTCGTTTGGCCACGGCCTCGATGATACGGATGTTGGCCTGATGTGGCACAATCCATGCGATGTTGTCCTTGTTCAGTCCGTTGCGCTCGGCGATGAGTGCCGTGGCGTCGGACATGTTTGTGACGGCAAACTTGAACACGGTGCGCCCCTCCTGATGAACGAAGTGCATCTTATGCTCCAGCGTGAAGTATGAAGGTGGCGTGGCCGAACCGCCGGCTTTCTGCACGAGGAACGGCAGACCCTGTCCGTCGGTGCGCAGGTAGCTGTCCTGCCATCCCAGGTCCTCGGTCGTGGGTTCCACGAGCACTGCTGCGGCGCCGTCGCCGAAGATGGGGCAGGTCTGGCGGTCGGTGTAATCGACGATGCTCGACATCTTGTCAGCACCGATGACGACGATCTTCTTGTAGCGACCGCTTTCTACCATGCAGGCTGCGGTGTCCATGGCGTAGAGCCATCCCGAGCAGGCCGCAGACATCTCGAAGGCATGGGCGTTTGTCATGCCGCATTTGCCGAGGACGATGCTGGCCGTTGAGGGGAAATGGTAGTCGCCGGTGGATGTTGAGCAGATGACGGCATCAACGGTCAGCGGGTCGGTGCCCGTCTTCTCGAGCAGCTGTTTCACCGCCTTGCGAGCCATAAAACTGGTGCCGAGGCCTTCCTCGTTGAGGATTCGGCGCTCCTTGACGCCGATACGTGTCATGATCCACTCGTCGGTGGTCTCGACCATTCGGCTCAGTTCCTCATTGTTCAATATATAATCAGGAACGTAGCCTCCTATGCCTGTGATGATGGCATGAAGTTTTTCCATAATAAAAAGAATTCACAATTCACAATTCATAATTCACAATTAGGTCCTTGCTTGGACTTCCCAGCGAAGATGTTCGACAGGGCTTGTGAATTTTGAATTATGAATTGTGAACTGTTAATTGTCAATGAAATAGTTTACGCTTCTTCCTTCTCGATGGCTACCTTGCCGCGATAGTATCCGCAGGCGGGGCAGACGGTATGATAGATGTGGAACTCGCCGCAGTTGGGGCAGACGGCCAGAGCGGGAGCTACGGCCTTGTCGTGTGTACGGCGCTTGAGCGTACGTGTCTTGGATTGTCTTCTTTTAGGATGTGCCATTTTATTCTAACGTTTAAAGTTTATAGTTTATCGTTTGTCGTTGTCGAGCAATGCTTTCAGTGCGTCCCATCGCGAGTCGTTCGGTTTGTCGTCCTCGTCCTGCTCTTGGGCAAAGAGTTGGTTTACCTCTTCAGAGCACTGCCCATCGGGATGGACATGATAAATGGGAATGTCGAGTGCGATGATCTCGTAGAGGTTCCATGCTACATCGACTTCGGGCTCCGTCTCTGGTACCGTAATGACCTCGCCATCGTCGTCGTACTGTTCTCCCAGCTTGACTGTGATGGCGGCCTCGGTGTCAATGGGTTGTGTCATCGGTTCGAGACATCTGTTGCACGGAATGCTAACGTCACCCTTGACCTGGAAGTGCAGCTCGAAAGCGCCCGACTTTCTGTTCACCCGCAGCGTTACGTCGAGGTTCCCGTGCTGTATTTCCTGTTCATCAAGCGCGTCAAAGAACGCATCGTCCAGCTGCCAGTTGAAGGTCGCGCCATCGCTCGGCAAAGCCGTCAAATTGATCTTAAAACGTCCTGATGTGTCCATACGGGCTGCAAAGGTAGGGCTTTTTTTTTGAGTGACAAAGGATTTCGGCTAATTTTTCTTTAATTCGATGCGGAAAGTGGTTCCTTTGCCTATTTCTGAGGCCTTGACGAAGATTCTGCCGCCATGATATTCTTCTACAATGCGTTTCGCCAGTGACAGTCCGAGCCCCCATCCGCGTTGCTTGGTGGTGAAGCCTGGTTGGAAGACATTCTTGAAGTTGCTCTTCTGTATGCCTTTGCCCGTGTCGGCCACTTCCACGACGATGTGCTGCGCCTCTTCGAAGGCGCTGATGTTGATGTCCCCGTGCCCGTCCATGGCATCGACGGCGTTCTTGCAGAGGTTCTCCACGACCCATTCGAAGAGCTGTGCCGAGAGGTTGGCGTAGATGGGCTGCTCCGGCAGGTTCGTCGTGATGTTGACGTGGCTGCTTGTGCGGCGGTCGATGTAGTCGGTGACGTGGCTGATGATCTCGTTGAGGTTCTCGGGTTTGGGTTCCGGGCGCGAGCCTATCTTTGAGAATCGTTCGGCGATGATCTGCAGTCGGCTGACGTCCTTTTCCATTTCGGGCAGCAGCTTGTCCTCGGGGTACGTCTCATGCAGCACTTGCGTCCATGCCATGAGCGACGAGATGGGTGTGCCCAGCTGATGTGCCGTTTCCTTGGACAGCCCCACCCACACTTTGTTCTGTTCGGCGCGTTTGCTGCTGAGGAGGGCGAAGATGGCCACGACGACAAAGATCAGGACGATGCCCAGTTGGATGTAGGGATAGCGTGCCAGACGTTTGAGCATGATGCTCTCGTCGTAGCAGATCTCCATGAACTCGTTGTCGTCGAGGCTGATGCGTATGAGGTTGCCCTGCGCCTTCATGCGGCTGGCCATCTTGAGCACGATGCTTTCGACTTCTTCGGGCGACTTGGCGCGCACCTCGAGGTTGCGGTAGGTTTGCACGGTGCCGTCCGTGGCGATGACGATGACGGGTATGGTATGATTGCCGTTGATGACCTTCAGCACGAGCGAGAGGTCAGTCTGTTCGTCGGCCTGTTCGAGCGAGCGCATGGCTTCGGCCCACACTTCCATCTTGCGCTGCTCTTCCTGAGCGAGATCGTTGACGAGGAAATGTGACCACGTGAGTGAAAGCGCGCAGATCACTACGGCTGCGCACATGAGCAGGATTTTCACCTGCCGCATTCTGTCAGTCCAAGGCATTTATGGGGCTTTTTTCTTAAAGAAACGAAATAGTAGGCCGTTTTAGTGTGTAGTTTGAAGAAAAAAGTGTAATTTTGCGCCGATGAAACGCATTTTTCTACACCTTATATATAATATAGCCGCCGTCACGTGCCTCTTCGCCGTCTCTTCGTGTTACCACGAGGTGGACACTTGGGACCATCCTAAGAAGACGATGGACCGTACGCTGATCTTCTACATGGCGGGCGAAAATTCGCTGTCGCGCTACGTGGCGGCTGATTCCGTCGAGATGGCCGCAGGCTTGTCGCAGGTGCCTGAAGGTTGCCGCATCGTCCAGTTCCTCGATGATGCCAGGTCCAGCCGTATTTGTGTCGGCACCCGTGAGCACCCCTTCGAAACGGTGCAGGTCTTCCCGCGCAATATCTGTTCGACCGACAGCGCTGACATGGAGATGGTGCTGTCCTACATCTTCAAGCGCTATCCTGCCGAGAGCTATGGCCTCGTCATGTGGAGCCATGCCTCGGGGTGGGTGTTCTTCCACAACCGTCCAGGTCGCCAGCGTGCCCAGAACGCTCCGCGCCGCACGTTCGGCATCGACAACAGCCGTCGCTCGTCCATCATCAACACCGGTGTTCAGATGGACGTGACGACGTTGGCGCGTGTGCTGTCTCATCATCCCCATTTCGACTACATCTTCTTCGACGCCTGTTTCATGCAGTGCATCGAAGTGGCTTACGAGCTGCGCGACATTGCCGACTGGATCCTGGGCTCGCCTGCCGAGATACCCGGCGACGGTGCGCCGTACACCGACATCATGCGTGCGCTCGCTTCCGTCGAGGTGGCGCCTAACCAGATCTTGCAGCCCTACTACGACTACTACGTGACCGGTTTCGGCCACATGTCCTACCATGGTGCCCTCCTCTCGGCTGTGAAGACTTCCGAGCTCCCCGGCCTTGCGGCAGCCACGAAACCCCTGCTGCGTCGCCTTCTTGCCGGCCGCCAGCTGCTCGACTGCAGCGACGTCCAGCGCTATTGTCCTCTCGACAGCTCGCAGCAGTTCACCGAGTTCTACGACATGGCCAACGTGCTCTACAAGCATGTCTCTGCCGACGAATATGCGCTGTGGCAACGGTCGCTGGAGCGTGCTGTGCCCTATCGCTACCTCTCGTCGCGCTGGTCCACGGGCACGCCACGCTATAGTCCCATGCTCGTTGATGATCCCGATCATTGTGCTGCCGTCTCCATGTACGTGCCGACAGCTTTCTACGACAACCTCTGGTGGGTGGCCGATGATTTGACATTATATAATTGGACCGACGAGTACCACCAGCTGAAGTGGTACGACGCCGTCGGCATGAGCGAAACAGGATGGTAAACTATGGCAGCGCGTAACGATCAGTTTAAGCCCACGTTCACCGAAGAGGAGCGCCAGGAGTGCTTTCAGTGGTTTGAGCAGCACATGGATGAGTTGCCCCGGGAGTTTCATGCCATACGTTCCATCCGTATCCTCGACCTCCCGATGACGATCCGTAGTATGATGACCAAGCTTAGTCGTCGCACTCTGCTCGATGGCACGTTCTCCGGCCAGTTCTCCCTCCTATTGCTCATCCGCAGGCATCTCATTGAGGACGGACTGCTCGTCGCGAAACAGGAATGAAGCATCACCTAACCATCAATCACATCATCAATATGTTATTCTCAAAACAAACCTATATCGATCGCCGCAATGTCCTGCGCCAGCGCGTGGGCCACGGACTGATCATACTATTCGGCAACAACGACTCGCCCGTCAACTATCCCAGCAACGGCTATAAGTTCCGCCAGGACAGTTCGTTCCTCTATTACTTTGGTCTTCAGCGCGACGGACTCGTAGGCGTCATCGATGCCGACTCGGGCGACGAATGGCTCATCGGCAATGATATCGACATCGAGGACATCGTGTGGTTCGGCAGCGTGGACAGCGTGGCTGACATGGCCGAGCAGACCGGTGCCACCAAGAGCGCTCCCATTAGCCGTCTCGAGAGCCTCATCATGGATGCCCGCGACCGCGGACGCCAGATTCATTTCCTGCCGCCCTATCGCCACGACATCATGATCCAGCTCATGGACCTCACCGGCATACATCCGCGCGACCAGCGTGCAGCTGCCAGCCAGCAGCTCATCGAGGCCGTGATCGCCCAACGCATCGTGAAGACGCCCGAAGAGATTGCCGAGATCGAGCGTGCCTGCGCCATAGGCTATGAGATGCACACCACGGCCATGCGCATGTGTCGCCCCGGCGTTACCGAGCAGGAGATAGCCGGCCGCATCAGCGGCATAGCCTCGTCCAAGGGCTGCATCGTCAGCTTCCCCAGCATCCTCTCGATGCACGGCGAGATCATGCACGGCTATCCCTCGCCGCAACCCCTCGAAGTGGGACACCTGATGCTGTGCGACTGCGGTGCCGAGACCAACGAGAACTACTGCTCCGACAACACCCGCACCACGCCTATCAGCGGACGCTTTGATGCCCGTCAGCGCGACATCTACCAGATTGTTGTCGATGCTCACGACCGTGCCTTCGAGATAGCCTGTCCCGGCATGAAATGGTGGGATGTTCACTTCGAGGCTGCCCGCGTCATCACCGAGGGTCTGAAAGCGCTCGGCCTGATGAAGGGCAACACCGACGACGCGCTCGCCGCCGGCGCCCACGCCATGTTCTTCCCCCACGGCCTCGGACACGCCATGGGTATGGACGTGCACGACATGGAAGGCTTAGGCCAGACGTTCGTCGGTTTCGATGCCGAGGTGCAGCCGCGCCTCGACCAGTTCGGCACCAACTGTCTGCGCTTCGGCCGTCGCCTACAGGAGGGTTATGTCATGACCGACGAGCCTGGCATCTACTTCATCCCCGCGCTCATCGACGAATGGCGCGCTACGGGCCATTGCAAGGATTTCCTCAATTTCGACCGCATCGAGACCTACAAGGACTTCGGCGGCATACGCCTCGAGGACGACCTGCTCATCACCGCCACCGGTGCCCGATACCTTGGCGAGAAGATGATCCCCTACCACATCGACGAGCTGGAAGAGTTCCTTGCTAAAAGATAATTATTGAAGATAAGGCTCATGAATAAGCTGCGTAATTACATACTTCCAGTTGTGGCCATCGTACTCTTAGCCATCATTGCCGGGCCGTACATGCTGCTGCTGTTGCTCGTCATTCCCCTGGGCTACTATACCATAAAGCTCAGGGAAAAGAGAGAGCCTAAGCGGAAGATGTATTCCACCGTGGAAGAGGTGGAGGAAGAGTTGGGTAAGCCCGATGATGTAGTGGTGCTTGACGCCTCCCGTGCTAACGAGCTGCCAGCGCTTGTGTTGTTCTATCCCTCACAGGACTTGATGATAGCCGCTGGCGAACCTATTAAACTTAGCGACCTCATCAGCGTAGCACCGAAAAATTTGTCAACACCATATACTATCGACGAATACGCAGTAATTCTCTCCACACGCCATCCTGACCGTTCCACTATTCCGCTCCGCGTAGGATATGACAATGGTCTGGCATTGGAAATTGCCCGGCAAATCGACGCACATATTATTGAACACAAATAACTATTTTCAATCTTATTCCACACTATGTTTAAAAACTTATTCGCAAAAGTAACCCTTCTCTCTGTCATGGCCGCTCTTGTGGCAGCTCCCACATTCGCAGCCGACAAGAAGAAGAAGGAAGAGAAATCCAACAAACCCGTCTTCACCGTCGTGAAGCAGTTGCCCATCACCAGCATCAAGAACCAGAATCGTTCGGGCACATGCTGGGCGTATTCCACCCTCAGCTTCTTCGAGAGCGAGATCCTGAAGAAGACCGGCAAGACCTACGACCTGGCCGAGATGTTCGTGTGCAACAAAGACTATATGGAGCGCGCCGAGGTCACCGTGCGCATGCATGGCGACTGCGACTTCTCGCAGGGCGGTTCCGCAGGTGACGTGCTCATCACTATCAAGAACCACGGCATCGTTCCCGAGGACGCTATGGCCAAGCCCGGCACGATGATCGGCGACTCGCTGGCCAACTTCAACGAGTTCTTCAGCGTCATGACACCTTATGTCAAAGCCGTAGCCGAGAGCAAGAGCAAGACCATCTCCACACAGTGGAAGCCCGGTCTGCAGGGCATCCTCGATGCCTACCTCGGCAAGACGCCTGAGACCTTCACCTACGAAGGACGCGAGTACACCCCGAAGACCTTTGCCGCAAGCCTCGGACTCGACTGGAACGACTATGTCAGCATCACGTCCTACACCCACCACCCCTTCTACACCAGCTTCGCCGTAGAAGTACAGGACAACTGGCGTTGGGATCACAGCTACAACGTGCCTATGGACGAGATGATGCGCATCATTGACAACGCCCTCGCCAACGACTACACCATCGCCTGGGGCGGTGACGTCAGCGACGACGGCTTCACGCGCAACGGCCTCGGCATCCTCTATGACCTCAAGGCCGGCGGCGAGAGCCTCACCGGCAGCGACCAGGCTAAGTGGCTCAAGCTGAAGCCCACCGAGCGCAAGAGCCTCGCCGAAGAGCTCGGCGTCAATGCCCCCGAGGCTAAGCCCACGCAGGAGCAACGCCAGAAGGACTTCGACAACTGGGAACTCACCGACGACCACGGCATGCACATCTACGGCTTGGCCAAGGACCAGAACGGCCGCGAGTACTACCTCGTCAAGAACTCTTGGGGCGAGACCGGCGAATACAAAGGCACGTGGTACATGACCAAGGCCTTCATCGCTGCCCGCACCATGGACTTCCTCGTCAACAAGAATGCCATCCCCGCTGACATCCGTCAGAAGCTCGGCATCTAAATGCCCGCCAGCCATGAACAGGGAAATAGATTTGAGCGTCTCGGCCTACGGCGTGACGCGTGGACTCGACTATGCGCTGGCCGTCCTCCCGTGGGGTGCCACCGAGCCGCATAACCTCCACCTGCCCTATCTCACCGATGCCATCCTCGCGCACGATGTTGCCGTGGACGCTGCCCAAAAGGCCTTGGACGACTACGGCGTGCGCGCCATGGTGCTGCCGCCCGTGGCCATGGGCGCCCAGAACCCGGGTCAGCGTGACCTGAAGTTCTGCATCCACTATCGCCAGCACACGCAGGCCGCCATCCTCGCTGACATCGTGGCATCGCTTCACCACCAGGGCTTGCGTCGGCTGCTCATCGTGAACGGCCACGGCGGCAATACGTTCAAGGGCATGATTCGTGACTTGGCCGTGGACTATCCCGACATGCTCATCCTCTCGAGCGAGTGGTTCACCGTGCTGCCCGCCAAGGAGTGGTTCGACGAGCCCGGCGACCATGCCGACGAGCTCGAGACCAGCGTCATGATGCACTACCATCCCGAGCTGGTGCGCCTCAGCGAGGCCGGCCCCGGCAAGGCCAATGCCTTCGCCCTGCCGTCGTTGCAGCAGAAGGTGGCGTGGCTCCCGCGCCACTGGACACGCGTGACGGCCGACACTGGTATCGGCAACCCGCACCTCGCCACCGCCGACAAAGGCGGTCGCTTCGCCGAGGCCGTAGCCGCGAAGTACGCGCTGCTCATCAAGGAACTGGCCGCTGTGACCACCGAGCAGGAACTCTATCAAATGTGACTTTAACCATGAAGGCTGAGGTCGACAGGCCTGCAGCGTGGCGCAGATCAGCGTCCGTGAAGCCTTGCCAGCCATAGCGCACCGAGTTACCTCCGATGTTGTCATCGAGAAATTCAAACTCGAATACTACCAAAAGAACGGCAAGAAACAAGACTCACCACAATAGCCTACGAGCGTCGTCACGATTAGTGACGGCGCTCGTTTGTATATAGTAATGAGGTTGTGAAATGCTATTTCAACGTAATTATACGTTAAATGAAGTAAATTTATTTGGTCGTTTAAGGATTATTTACGTTATTTGCACTGGATTTCAGCAATATTACACGTTGAATAAGACCTAAATCATAAGCAAATGGACCCAACACTCTCGAAACTTACAGAAAAAGAAGAAGAGGTGATGGCCTTGATTTGGAAGCTCGGATCATGTGCTCCGAAGGAGGTGCAAGCCTTATATGACGAACCTCGACCTCACATCAACACCGTCGCCATGGTCTTTCAGTCGTTGGAGAAGAAAGGCTACCTGACACACCGCCCACAAGGACGCGGATTCATCTACGAGCCTGCCGTGCAGCGCGAGGACTATGGCAACCGCCGCATCAGCCAGTTCGTGGACGCGTTCTTTTCAGACTCGTACATGAGCGTCGTCTCGGCTCTCGTGCGAGACAAAAAGGTCGATGAGGCCGACCTCCTGCAGTTTCTGGCTGACTTGCGTAAACAAAAAGTCCAAGGCGAGCAATCGACGGAAGCGATTTAACTAAACGATTCTATCATTATGACCATGTGCGTTGCCCTATACAGCCGCTTGATGGGATTGCTTAATCACGATGCAGCAATTGCTTAATCATGATGCAGCAATCATTTTGATTGGCCAAATAGCATGAAACGACAGGCAGATTGGGGCAACACAAATAAGTAAACGAAGCATTATGACTATTGTACTTTATATCATCAAATGGGCGATTGCCCTTTCGCTGCTATACGCGCTCTACGCGCTGACCCTTCGACGCGAGACTTTCCATTCGTTGAAACGGTGTGTGCTGCTTGGCGTGCTTGCGGTCAGTGCCGTACTGCCGTTTGTGCAGTTGCAGGTGTCGTCTTCATTGGGTGCCTTGACGCGCGGTGGAAGACCTGTTAGTTTGGACAATCTCATTCTTTCGGGAGGTCAAAGCGTTGAGACTATGCGTGAAGCCGAGCCAGTTGTCAGGGCATCGTTGGACGTTGAAGAAGTTAAAAACGACGGTACGGAACTCCAAAATATAGAAGTGACAAGAGGGCAGGCGGAACGACCTTCAGAATGGATCGCCCTTTGCCTGTTGCTGCTTTGGGGTGGCGTAGCACTCGTTTTCTTTATCCTTTACGCTCGTTCGCTGCTTGCGACAGGCTGGATTATTCATCGCAGCCGTAGCGTAAAAGTAGATGGTGTGCAGCAAGACATCTGTGTGTTAGCGAGCAATCGTTTGGTCTCGCCGTGCTCATGGATGCATTGGATTCTATTGCCCGAGGAGACTTTGGCACGACCGCGAGAGTTGAGGACGGTGTTGCTGCACGAACAGGCCCATGTGCGCCTCGGTCATTCATGGGACATGATGCTGGCCGAAGTGACGGCACGCTTGTTATGGTTCCTGCCTTTCGCCTGGATGATTCGCCGCGAGTTGTCCGACGTGCATGAGTTCGAGGCCGACCAAGCGGTGCTGCAGGCGGGTGTGGAACAGACGGCGTATGATGCTGTGCTCGTAGCGCAGGCCACAGGTACCCGACTCCAGCCCGTGGTTAATGCTTTCAATCAAACGCAGGTGAAGGCGCGATTGGCCATGATGTATGCCAAAGCCAGTAGTCGACGGTCGAGGTTGAAAGCACTGTGGATGCTGCCGCTTATGGGCGTTGTTGTCCTGCTCTTTGCCTGCTATCGGGCGAAGCCATCGCCGCTCGTGGGCACATGGATGTTGTATGGCGTGCGCTACGGGGAAGATGGTAAGTTGGAAGAATGGCACAAAGCCCCTGCGCATCTATATCGCATCTTCGAGGCGGACAGTACGCTGTGGGAGGTCGTCACCTTCGCCGACACTGAGGATACGCGCACGCAGGCCGTAGGGACATGGACACAGCCGAGAGCGGACCATTTTATGGAACACATCCTCTATGCCAACAGGGACTTGCGTGGTTTGAGGTTTCCCATGGACCACAGTTCACGCAAGCGCCGCTATGACGCACGCTCGTTCAGTCTTGGCGAGAAAGGTGATACGCTTTACATATACGATCAGGAACACGAAGTGGAGCTATGGGTACGTGTTCCCGACGAGAGTGTGCAGCGCAGTGAGCCCGATGTGCAACGGACGAGCATCGCTCTGGCTGTGACGAGGGTGAGACAGAAGGATTTGCCCACACAGGTGCGTGAACAGCCGGAGACGGCAGCGCTCTACGCCATGATAGATTTGATTAACAAGAACCGTGGACCGAAAGATATTCTTTTCTACAAACTGACAAGTGTTGTGCGAACGGGGGAGAGCGTCCTCGTGTCGACGGAGATGTATGATGAGCACGTCTATATCACCATGAAGCAGCATGAGGGCCAATGGATTATGGATTATTTCTATCCCGAGAACGTATTTGTAAAGGAGTTATTACGGAAGTGTGTCAATCAAAACCATACGGAATCATGAATATTAGGATAGTGACAAGGATGCGCGTTGCGACAGTTCTTCTTACTGCTCTTTTGCTTGTCGCCTGCAGACAGGATGGCGCCCTCACGATGGAAGAGCGCGACGCGATAGAGATGGAAGTGGGGGCGCGCGTGACCGAGATTTACGACGAGGTGTGCATCTGGAACAGCGCCTATCTGGCCGATGTCGGCAAGAACGACTTCGACGCTCGTTTCCTTACCACGGGATTTCGGCAACTTTATGACGAGGCGGCGAGCATCGGCCAAGAGAAGAATGAAGTGCCAGCAGGTCAAGACTATGATCATTGGATTCAAGCGCAGGATTGGGGCGGTTTCGTAGCCGTTATCGATTCCATCAATGTCTTGGCGCGTGACACAGCTGCCGTGTTCATAGCCCTTAGTAATAATCGCGGTGCATACACACCTTTCGCCCTCATGATGGTCAAAGAGAAGCCTGGCTGCCATGCCTCGGATGGCGTGTGGCTCATTGACGATTTCATCGGATGTGATGTCGCAGGTCATTTCTATGCGACATCAGATAGGGCGCTGATGGAAGAATACATCCGCGAGAACAGCCCGTCGGATAAAAATGATGTCCTAAAGCGTCAGGTCAAAGCCCGCGTTCTGGAAATATATGGCGAGATGATTGCTGCTTGTCAGGCGGCGAAGGCCAAGGGCAAGGTGCAGAGTCTATATGACTTCAACACCGACTGCTTCCTCACGAAGGATTACTATAAATGGTACGCGCGCATAGATTCCATCGATCAAGGGAAGGACGGCGGCGAAATGTTCTTTTTCGATACCGAGCATTGGGGACTTAACTTAGACCAGGACGGCATTCGCGAGGCGAAGGTCCTGCGTGTCAGTATATCCAACGTGCCCTCACGCATTCCTGCCTTGCAGGCCGACGTCGTGTTGCGCTTGACATGCGAGACCTATTATTTGAACAGTGACACGCTTGTCACTCACTCTGATGTCCACTTGAGGATGGCCTTCGAGCGTGGCAATTGGTATGTAGACGACTACCTCAATGGCTATTCGCCCCATTCGGAGAAAGACATGATGAAGGCGTATGTCCATCATGAATGGCTGCAAGGTGTGTGGGACTACGAACCCAATGACGGAGAGGTGGCTTCGCATTACATCATTCGCGGTGATACACTCATCTATCCCAAGCGTTGCGACCCCGTCGAGTTTGCGACTTATACGTTCCAGCTCGCAGGTGATACGCTCTACTTGCGCGATGCGAAAAGCAATGACGAATGGAAGATGTTCTTCTCGTTCTCTGGCGGCAAACTATGGACCACGGAAGTGTGGCCTGACCTCAAGAGTAAAGGGAAGAGCGATGCACAGGAGTTCGTCAGCGTGAAGAGGGATGGACGATGAACTCAAAAATGCATCTTTAGGCTTGAAGACGAACGGGTAGCAATCAAAGTGAAAGGGTGAAACGACAAAAAAAGGCGTATAATAGGGCGCCGTATGGTAAAAATGCGTATCTTTGCGGCAAGTAAAGATAACGATTATGAACAGAGAAATCGATTTGAGCGTCTCGGCCTACGGCGTAACGCGTGGACTGGACTATGAAATGGCTATTTTGCCATGGGGCGCCACGGAGCCTCACAACCTTCATCTGCCTTACCTGACAGACGCAATCCTGTCGCACGACGTGGCGGTGGACGCTGCGCAAATGGCTTTGGATCAGTACGGAACGCGGGCGATGGTGCTGCCGCCGGTGGCGATGGGTGCACAGAACCCCGGGCAGCGCGACCTGAAGTTCTGCATCCACTACCGACAGGCTACACAGCGCGCCATCCTTGCCGACATCGTTGAAAACCTGTATCATCAGGGCATCCGAAAGCTGTTGATCGTGAACGGGCACGGAGGCAACGATTTCAAAGGCATGATCCGCGACTTGGCGGTGGACTACCCTGAAATGATCATCCTCATGAGCAACTGGTTCGCGGTGCTGCCTGCCAGGGAATGGTTCGAGGAGCCGGGCGACCACGCAGATGAATTGGAGACAAGCGTGATGATGCATTACCACCCCGAGTTGGTGAACCTCAGCGAGGCCGGCGAAGGTGCGGCCAAGGCTTTCAAACTGCAGAGCCTGCGCGAGAAGGTGGCGTGGCTGCCGCGTCATTGGACGAAAGTGACCGCCGACACGGGCATCGGCAATCCCCATTTGTCCACCGCCGAGAAAGGCAAGCGTTTCGCCGAAGCTGTGGCAACAAAGTATGCGCTGCTGATCAAGGAGTTGGCCGAGGTGAGCAGCGCCCAAGACATTTATTTATAATAATTGATGGGGAGCATGAAGGTGGACGCTGGCAGGCCGGCGCTGTTGCGGAGGTCGGCATCGGTGAAGCCCTGCCAGCCGTAGCGGACGGCAGCGGGATTGGTGACTTGCGGTGAGGTGAGGATGATTTTATGGCCGTCGATCTTGATGGCGGCTGGATGGAAAAGGCCGTCGTAGCCTGCGAGCTCGAAACCGCGAGTGACGGTGAGGCCGTCGGCGTGTTCAAAGCCGATGACGAGGGCGTGGTTTTGGCCGCCCACTACGTAAATCGGTCGCGGCCCTTCGCTCTCGATGGTCTTGCCGTAGGTGTGGCACAGAGCTTGCAGTGCCAGGCGCTCGCCCACGGGACGTTTGGTTCGGTAGTGCACGTCGGCGGCATCGCCTACGTCAGATGAAACGGCCATCCATGTGTCTGGCAGCTTCTCGGCCAGGCGGCGCT
>Ga0247611_10002635_pt1 | contig 28308 bp, 22 predicted proteins | sample 177DNAGHGhighgp2_FD_192422 | JGI IMG/M metagenome (GOLD analysis project Ga0247611, IMG submission 192422) | Sheep rumen microbial communities from Palmerston North, Manawatu-Wanganui, New Zealand - 1770 DNA GHGhigh gp2 | ecosystem: Host-associated > Mammals > Digestive system > Stomach > Rumen... | reverse complement strand
AGAACATCGCAAGCGGAGCAAGCACTATGGTAGATATCCACTTGCCGAACCAGATGGACCACTCGTTGGCCCTGGCCATACGCATGCCGGTATTGTCGAAGATATAGTAGATGATGAACACCAGCACAGATATGATGACTGGCACACCGAGTCCTCCCTTCCGGATGATGGCTCCGAGCGGAGCACCGATGAAGAAGAAGATGATGCAGGAGAGTGCCAGCGTAATCTGGCCGATACCCTCAATCTTATGCAACCGCTCCTGCTTGTTGACAAAGTCTGAATAGTCGGCACGCATATTCAGGTCGTTGGTAGCCATGCTTGCATGAAGGGATGCATTTTTCACTGCCTGCAGCCTGACCTCCGACGTGAGGGCATTGAAGGCAGAGTCGAGACTGAACCGCCCACTTGCCACCTCTTCAAGCGCTGCCAGCGAGTCCTTCTTTCCCAAAACGGGAATCTTGAGCGTGGTCTGCTGAGCCTCGCGCAGATAACTGCGCCCCAAGCTGTCGGAATAATTGTGAATGGAGTCGATGTCGTGCATGATCTTCTTCAGCCCCTTGGACTTGGCACTGCCGGAGATACTGGCCACGTCGGCCAGGTTGAAACCGCCGTCGAAGTCAAGCAGAATCTGCTTCTGGGCGAAGGTTTCACGCCTGTAGGGCACTTCGGCGGTTCCACCAATATCCTGCGACCGCATGTTCTCGAACCACTCTCCACTCCACAACGTGAGCAGCAGATGCATCTTCTCCTCGGTGGACTGCAACATGCCCGAATCGGCCAGGATGATGGCCTGGTCCTCGTATGATCCCGACTGACGGTAAATCATGATGCCATAGAGCTTGCCGGTGTTCATATCCTTCTTCTCTACATAGAGATTGGAATTGGGGATGCCGTCATAGAAGATGCCTTCGGGAATCTCAAGTTCCGGACTCTTTTGCTTCATCGACAACAGCAGCTGGGCAAAAGACTTGTTGGCCTCCGGGCCTATGACATTCTGGAAGAAGAGCGACACTCCAGTAATGATGAATACGATGACCACCAGAGAACGCATGGCCTGCATAAGCGAGATGCCAGCAGCCTTGATGGCTGTCAGCTCCGAACTCTCGCCCAAGTTGCCAAAGGCAATGAGCGAGCTAAGCAGAATGGCCAATGGAAAAGCCTGGGGCATGAGCATAAGCCCCATGTACCAAAAGAACTGCGCCAGCACATCGACGCTGAGTCCCTTGCCAATCAGGTCATCAACATAGCGCCACAGAAACTGCATCATCAGCACAAACTGGCAGATGAAAAATGTTCCCACGAATAGCAGTCCAAACTGCTTCGCAATGAAGATGTCTAACTTCTTAATTCGAAACATCGCTTGATTTTGGCGTGCAAAGTTACGAAAAAACGAGAGAAATGCAAAAGAAAAGCTCGTTTTCTTTTTCATTTCCGAGTGCAAAGTAACTTCGGCAATGCCAAAGTTACGAAAAGTCGAGTGCAAAACAAAGAAAAACTTTTCTATTTTTGCCGAGACGAAGTAATATCGCCATCAAGATGGCAAAGTTACACAAATTCAGAATCCACTCGACTGATGCAGACGTTCCAGATTGCCGTCCCACAGCTCATGCAGGTCTTCAATGTCCTCAGCAGGTGCGTAGTCTATTACACAGAGGCACAACTCCTCTGTCAGCTCGCTCTGCCCGATGCGCATCTCCCAAAAGGCATCCGGATCATCCTCGTCAACCCACCTGAAACGAATGTGGCTGTTCCTCTCTCGCTCCACGATGTTGGCGTGCAACGTGTGGTGCTCACCATAGAGATTACCCCACGTCAGGCTCATCACGCCATTCTCTTCCTCCACTTTGTCGGCCAGCCAGCGTTCCAGCCCGTGATCCGTGCTCATCAACCGCCACAACAAATCGGGTTTTCTGGCGTTCAGTGGATATTCTAAATTCAATCTTTGCTTTTGCATGCGTTCTATGTTTACTTACTCACTAAGTAGTTAATAGAAATTTTATTATCGGCTACAAAGATACAAAAAAGTTAGCAGTTGCTGCAAGCGAAAGGAAAGAATTTAGCAACCTTGTGCCAAAAAACGTTAATTTCTTGGTTTTTTTTCTTCTTTTCTTCGTCGTTTCTGATTTTTAGTAGTACTTTTGCACCCGCTTAAAAGCTGAACAGCCCATAAAAAGGCAGGCAAGCAGAATGATGGCGGGATAGCTCAGCTGGTTAGAGCGCATGATTCATAATCATGAGGTCGCCGGTTCAATCCCGGCTCCCGCTACCAAGAATTGAGTAGGAGGAAAACGAATCAGTTTTCTTCCTACTTTTCGTTTTCCATAGGTATTGAAAAAAATTTTGGCCATTATTTTTAAAATTCTGGCCAGAATTTTAAAAATAATGGCCAAAATTCTTTTTAACGAGTGTCACAACGGACGGCAAGCCACGCACGCTGACCGGACAAAAAGTATGCCATCCCCCCATTTTTCCGGCATACAGTTGCTGTAATTCAGGAAAAAGTAGTACCTTTGCCAAAGAATCAACAACCAATAACAGAGAAAGACAATGAAAAGGAAAGTATTGATGGCACTGACATTCCTGGTCAGCTTAACCATGAGCGCCCAGCAGCACAGGCTATGGTTCAGTCATCCGGCCAGCCACTGGCTTGAAGCACTGCCCATTGGCAACAGCGCCATGGGTGCCATGGTCTATGGCGGCACCGACGTAGAGGAAATACAACTGAACGAGGAGACTTTCTGGAGCGGATCGCCGCATTCAAACAATAGTAACGAGTCAATGGCTGCCCTCGCCGACGTGCGCCGCCTCATCTTCGAGGGTAAGGAATATGAAGCATCGAAACTCATTGACAAGCATTTCATCAAAGGCCCCCACGGCATGCGCTTCCTACCGCTCGGCTCGCTGAAGCTATCGCTGGGCCACAAAGACGTGACGAAGTATGAGCGCGCGCTGAACCTCGGCAATGCCACCGCCACCACCTCTTATATATATAAAGGAGTGAAGTACGAGCGCACGGTGTTTGCCTCGCAGGCCGACAGTGTGATCATCATACAGCTGAAAGCCGGCAAGAAGGGAGCCCTGACGTTTGACATGACCTTCGACAGTCAGCTACAGACCAAAGTAAAGACTGAGCACCACTGCCAAACGCCAAAGACAAAAACAATGACTATCGGCAAGAGCGGCGGCTATCTTCTGGCCACCGTGCAGGGCGTGGAACAGGAAGGCATCAAGGCCGGCCTCACTGCCGAGTGCCTGGCTGAGATTTGGGCCAACGGAAGTGTGACGTTTGGAAAAAACAAGACCGTCAGCGTGGAGAACGCCACAGAAGCCACTATTGTGGTGTCGGCAGCTACCAACTTTGTGAACTATCACGATATCAGTGGCGATGCCCACGCAAAGAACAAGAGCCGTGTCGACCGTGCCGAATTGCTGCGCTTCCCAGAGCTGCTGGCTCGCCATACGGCAAAATACCAGGAGCAGTACAATCGCGTTGTGCTGAACCTGCCGAAGTCGGTGAACTCGGGCATGGAGACCGACCAGCGTGTGGCTGCCTTTGAGAAGGATGCCTCCGACCTTGACATGGTGGCGCTGATGATGCAGTACGGCCGCTACCTGCTCATCTCGTCGAGTCAGCCCGGCGGTCAGCCCGCCAACCTGCAGGGTGTGTGGAACGACAAGATGAACGCCCCCTGGGACTCGAAGTACACCATCAACATCAATGCCGAGATGAACTACTGGCCCGCCTTGGTGGGCAATCTGGCTGAGACCCAGCAGCCGTTCTTCTCGATGGTACGCGACCTCAGCGAGACGGGTGCCAAGACTGCCAAAGAGATGTATGGCTGTCGTGGTTGGATGGCTCATCACAACACCGACATCTGGCGCATTGCCGGTCCTGTCGACGGCACGCCCTGGGGCATGTTCCCTACTGGCGGCGCCTGGCTGACAACCCACATCTGGCAGCACTACCTCTTCACCGGCGACAAGCAGTTTCTGGCTCAGTACTATCCCGTGCTGAAGGGTGCTGCCGACTTCCTGATGGACTACATGCAGGTATATCCTGCTGCCGGCGAGATGAAACAGGCTGCCGGATGGCTGATGACGGTGCCCACCGTGTCGCCTGAGCATGGCCCACGCGGCAAGGGTACCAACGTCTGTGCCGGTTCGACCATGGACAACCAGATTGCCTTTGACGTGCTCAGCCAGACGCTCCATGCAGCTGAGGCGTTGGGCAAGGACGACACCTATATCTCAACACTCAAGTTTGCCATTTCCTGCCTGCCCCCTATGCAGATAGGCCGCTACGGACAGCTACAGGAGTGGCTCATTGACGCCGATGACCCGAAGGACGAACACCGCCACATCTCACATCTCTACGGCTTGTATCCTTCCAACCAGATCTCACCCTATTCACATCCCGACCTCTTCAACGCCGCCGCCAATACACTGAAGCAGCGCGGCGACATGGCTACGGGCTGGAGCCTGGGCTGGAAGACCAACTTCTGGGCACGTATGCTCGACGGCAACCATGCCTTCACGATTATCAAGAACATGCTGCACCTGCTGCCCGATGACTCCAAGGCTCGCGAATATCCGGCCGGACGCACCTACCCCAACCTGTTTGATGCCCATCCGCCTTTCCAGATTGACGGCAACTTCGGCGTATCGGCCGGCATCTGCGAGATGCTTCTTCAGAGCCACGACGGTGCAGTACACCTGCTGCCTGCCCTGCCCGACACTTGGCTGCAAGGCGAGGTGAAAGGCCTGCGCGCCCGTGGCGGTTTCACGGTCGACATCAAATGGACGGAGGGCCACCCGACAAAGATTCTTGTCAAGTCAGCCATTGGCGGCACGCTGCGCCTCCGCTCCTACTGGCCCCTGCAGGGCAAAGGACTGAAAACGGCCGAAGGACCCTGTCCGAACAAGCTGATAGAGCCCGCAGCCATCAAGGAACCGCTACGGTCAGCCAAGCTGGCCCCTGCCGAGACGCTCCCCCTGAGGAAAATCTATGAATATGACGTGGATACGCAAGCCGGTGGAACATACACCATAGGCAGCATGAAATAACATGCGGATTGATTTCAGATAATTTTAAGGGCATGCGACAAAAAAAAACGGTCTTCCTTGCAGGTAGTCCGTTCTTTTTTTGTATTTTTGCAACTTGACATCGATTTTTGATACATATATGTAATTTATTTTGAAGGTATGGCTGAAGCTAAGAAAATTAAGACAGCGCTGATTTCAGTGTTCCACAAAGATGGACTTGACGAATTATTGAGCAAGCTGAACGAAGAGGGCGTGAAGTTCCTCTCAACCGGAGGCACACAGAAATTCATTGAAGAGCAAGGTTACGACTGCCAGAAGGTAGAAGACGTAACGACCTATCCCTCCATTCTGGGAGGCCGCGTGAAGACGCTGCACCCCAAAGTGTTCGGAGGAATCCTTGGCCGCCGCGACAATGCCGGCGACCGCGAGCAGATGGCGCAGTACGAGATTCCGGAAATCGACCTCGTCATCGTAGACCTCTATCCTTTTGAACAGACCGTAGCCAGCGGAGCCTCTGAAGCCGACATCATCGAGAAGATAGACATCGGCGGTATCTCGCTGATTCGCGCAGGTGCCAAGAATTTCAACGATGTGGTCATCGTGCCGTCGAAGGCAGAATACGGCGAACTGCTCGAAATACTGAAGCAGCAAGGTGCCGAGACCACCCTGGAGCAGCGTAAAGCCTTTGCCGCGAAGGCATTCGGCGTCAGCTCTCACTATGACACAGCAATACACAATTGGTTTGTAAAGTAAACACGGAGTGACGCACTCCACAAAAGCAAAAGAGAAAAAATGGGATTTTTTAGTTTCAGACAAGAGCTGGCCATGGACCTTGGCACAGCCAATACAATCATCATCAGCAACGACAAGATTGTCGTCGACGAGCCTTCGGTGGTGGCACTGAACCGCCGCACGGACAAGATGATAGCCGTGGGCAAGCAGGCAAAGATGATGTATGAAAAGACGCACGACAACATCCGCACCATCCGCCCGCTGCGCGACGGCGTGATAGCCGACTTCTCGGCCTGCGAACAGATGATGCGCGGACTCATCAAGATGGTACACACAGGCCATCACCTCTTCTCCCCCTCACTGCGCATGGTGATTGGCGTGCCTTCCGGTTCGACCGAGGTGGAGCTGCGCGCCGTGCGCGACTCTGCTGAGCATGCCGACGGCCGCGACGTCTACCTGATCTTCGAGCCCATGGCTGCCGCCATCGGCATCGGCATCGACGTCGAGGCACCCGAAGGCAACATGATCGTCGACATCGGCGGCGGTTCTACCGAGATTGCCGTCATCTCCTTAGGCGGCATCGTCAGCAACAACAGCATCCGCACCGCCGGCGACGACCTCACCGCCGATATCCAGGAGTACATGGCCCGCCAGCACAACGTGAAGGTGTCGGAACGCATGGCCGAGCGCATCAAGATTCATGTCGGCAGCGCCCTGACCGACCTGGGCGACGAGGCTCCCGAAGACTACATCGTTCACGGACCGAACCGCATCACCGCCCTGCCCATGGAGGTGCCCGTGTGCTATCAGGAGATTGCACATTGTCTGGACAAGACCATCGCCAAGATCGAGAATGCCGTTCTCTCCGCACTGGAGAACACACCGCCCGAGCTCTATGCCGACATTGTGAAGAACGGTGTCTACCTGAGTGGCGGCGGTGCCCTGCTGCGCGGTCTGGACCGCCGTCTGCAGGACAAGATCAACATCCCGTTCCATGTGCCCGAAGATCCTTTGCACTCAGTGGCCAAAGGTGCCGGCATCGCACTGAAGAATGTTGACCGCTACTCCTTCCTCATGAGATAAACACACACCAGGCCGGGAGGCATCTTCTCCCGGCCTCAACGTCGTTTTCACCGAAGAAGATGCAGAACCTCTGGCAGTTCCTCACCCATCACTTTCACTGGCTGTTGTTCCTACTACTGGAGGCGGCCAGTGTTGTCATGCTGTTCCAGTACAACAGCTATCAGGGAAGCGTGTGGATTACGTCGGCCAACAATGTCACGGGCAAGATCTACGAATGGCAGGCCGACGTGGAGCAGTTCTTCTCACTGAACCGCAACAACGAGGAACTGTCACTGAGGAACTTCTATCTGGAACGACAGCTCGACCAGCTGCGCCGGCTCTATGCCGAGAAAACGGGCGACACCACCGTGGTGCAGCGCAATGAACTGCAGATGCTGAGCCTGTACCAACTGATTCCTGCAAAGGTGGTGGCTAACTCCGTAGACCGTCCCGACAATCTCATCACCATTGACAAGGGCAGTACCGACGGTGTAAAGGCCGACATGGGCGTGGCCTGCGGTGGGGGACTCGTAGGAGTGGTCTACCAGGTCAGCAGCCACTACTCCGTTGTCATCCCTGTGCTGAACAACCACTCGCGCATCAGCTGCGCCATCCGCGGACGCGGCTACTTCGGCTATCTGACGTGGAACGGCGGCGATCCCTCGGTTGCATACGTCGAGGACATTCCCCGTCACGCCAAGTTCAACCTCGGCGAATGGGTCGAGACAAGCGGCTATTCCAGCATCTTCCCTCACGGCATTTCCGTGGGCAGGATCGAGAAGGTCTATAACTCGCGCGACGGTCTCTCTTACCGGCTGAAGATACGCCTGTCGACCGACTTCGGCTGTCTGCGCGACGTCTTCATCATCAGCGACAACCAGATTGCCGAACGCAAAGGACTACAGGAAGCTGCACGCGACTCGCTCGCAAGAGCCAAATAACCGACACCGAAAGCACTTATTTTTGACTAAAGAAATCCGATGGCAATAGATACACTCAAACGGGTAGGCATTTTCCTACTGCTCTGTCTGGCACAGGCGCTGGTATTCAATCGCATCCAGCTCTTCAACTGCGCCACGCCACTGCTCTATGTCTACTTCCTCATCATGATTCCACGCAACTATCCCAAATGGGGCATCCTGCTGTGGGCCTTCGCCATGGGACTGACCACCGACATGTTTGCCAACACGCCCGGCGTGTCGTCGGCCTCGCTGACACTTATCGGTGCCTTGCAGCCCTACCTGCTCATGCTGTTCCTGCCGCGCGAGCCCGAAGAGCATCATCCCTCGTCGGCTGCGGGACTGGGCTGGGCAAAGTTCGTGTTGCTCGTCCTCATCATCACCTTGCTCTATTGCCTTGTCTTCTTCACGCTTGAAGCCTTCTCTTTCTTCAACTGGCAGCATTGGATAGAGTCAGTGGGCGGGAGCACGGTGCTCACCAGCATTCTGATCATTACCTTCGAGAGTTTCAGGAGCAGGAAGCAAGAACCTACCAACACAATAACGTCATACATAGATTGACAGCTCATGAAAGACTACGGGCTGGAATACAGGAAATATGTCATCGGTGGTGTGGCCGCGCTCATTGTGACGGTCTACATCATCCGTCTCTTCACGCTGCAGATTACCAGCGAAGACTATAAGAAGAGTGCCGACTCGAACGCTTTCCTGAAGAAGGTAGAGTTCCCCTCGCGCGGTGTCATCACTGACCGCAACGGCAAACTGCTCGTCTTCAACCAACCGGCCTACGACATCATGGTGGTCATGAACGAGGCCAAGGATCATCTCGACACCCTGGAGTTCTGCCAGGCACTGGGCATCGACCGCAAAGAGTTCGACACCCGCATGGACAACATCAAGGACCGCTCGAAGAATCCCGGCTATTCAAGCTTCACACAGCAGATGTTCATGGGACAGCTCTCCGACAAGGACTTCTCTGTGTTTCAGGAGAAGATGTACCGTTTCCCCGGATTCTACGTGCAGCGGCGCAGCATCCGGCAGTACCAGTATCCCTATGCCGCCCATGTGCTGGGCGACGTTGCCGAGGTGTCGCCCGCCGATATTGAGGAAGACGACTACTATCAGCCTGGCGACTATATTGGCAAACAGGGCGTGGAGCGCAGCTACGAGAAACAACTGCGCGGCGAGAAAGGCGTACAGATCCTGCTGCGCGATGCCCATGGCCGCATTCAAGGCAGCTATCAGAACGGCGCACTGGACCGCCAACCCGTTCCGGGAAAGAAGCTGAAGCTGTCCATCGACCTGCAGTTGCAGGCTTTGGGCGAACGGCTGCTGGAAGGCAAGATAGGCAGCATCGTGGCCATCGAGCCCAAGACGGGCGAAGTGCTCTGCATGGTCAGCTCGCCCAGCTACGACCCCCGCCTCATGGTGGGCCGCCTGCGCTCGAAGAGCCACAAGCAACTGAGCCTCGACACTTGGAAACCCCTGCTCAACCGCAGCATCATGGGCCAGTATCCTCCAGGCTCCACGTTCAAGACCACTCAGGCGCTGACCTTCCTCAGCGAGGACATCATTTCGCCCTCTACAGCATTCCCCTGCTTTCACGGCTTCGTCTACAAAGGCCTGCGCGTGGGCTGCCACGGCCATGGCTCGCCACTGCCACTGGTTCCTGCCATCAGCACCTCGTGCAACGGCTATTTCTGCTGGGGACTGTACTACATGATTGGCAACAAGAAGAAATACGCCACCGTACAGACGGCCATGAACACCTGGCGCGACTATATGGTGTCCATGGGCTTTGGCTACCGGTTAGGCATCGACCTGCCCGGCGAGAAGCGCGGACTGATTCCCAACGCGCAGTTCTACGACAAAGCCTACAAAGGCTCGTGGAACGGACTCACCATCATCTCTATCTCCATCGGCCAGGGCGAGGTCAACGCCACGCCGCTACAGATAGCCAACCTCGGTGCTACCATTGCCAACCGCGGCTGGTTCATCACCCCCCACGTAGTGAAACAGATAGAGGGTGAACCCTTGGACACCCTCTACACCAAGCGCCGCTACACGCTGGCTAAGCCTTCGGCCTACAACTACGTGGTTCAGGGCATGCGCTCAGCCGCATTGGGGGGCACCTGCAAGGCACTGGCCCACTACGAGTTCAATGCCTGCGGCAAGACGGGAACGGCCCAGAACCGCGGCCATGACCACTCTGTGTTCATGGGCTTTGCCCCGATGGACGATCCGAAGATTGCCGTAGCCGTCTACGTAGAGAACGGCGGATGGGGTGCCACCTACGGCGTGCCCATCGGCGGCCTCATCATGGAACAATACATTAACGGAAAACTCTCGGAGGCATCGCAGAAGAAAGCCGACGATTTCCAGCAAAAACGCATTGCGTATGGCTCAGCTGAAAGATAAGAACCCGGGCGTGCTCCGCTCGCTCGACTGGTGGACCATCCTCATCTACCTGGCCCTGCTCACGTTCGGATGGATCAGCGTGTGCGGTGCCAGCTACACCTATGGCGACACCGACATCTTCGCCCTCTCCACCCGCTCTGGCATGCAGATTGTGTGGATAGGCACGTCGCTGCTGCTCGGTCTGGTACTGCTGCTGCTCGATGACCGTTTCTACGACACGTTCGCCTACATCATCTTCGGCTTACTGCTCATCCTGCTGTTTGCCACCATCTTCAACACCCACACCATCAAGGGATCGCGGTCATGGCTGGTACTCGGCCCCTTGCGACTACAGCCGGCCGAGTTCGCCAAGTTCGCAACGGCACTGGCCCTTGCGAAGTTCATGACTAAATACGGCTACGACATCCACAACTGGAAGGACTTCGCCACCACGCTGGCCATCATCTTCACGCCGATGCTATTCATCGTCATGCAGCGTGAAACGGGTTCGGCACTGGTCTATCTGTGCTTCTTCCTCATGCTCTATCGCGAGGGCATGACCGGCTCCGTACTCTTCACGGGCGTAGCCATGGTCATCTATTTCGTCGTGGGCATACGCTATGCCGACGACATGCTGCTGCAGACGCCCACGTCCATCGGCAAGTTCTCCGTGCTGACACTCATCCAGCTCTTTGCCGGCAGCATGGTGTGGATCTATTGCAAAAACGCCAAAGATGCTCTGCGCATCCTTGGCGGTTGTCTTGGAATAACGGCGGCAAGCCTGCTGTTTTCGCTCTTTGTCATCCCGTTCGATGTGGTTTGGGTGCAGCTGGTTGTCACGGCAGTGCTCATTGGCTACCTGTTGTGGCAGGGGTTAGGCACCCGCCTCCGCAACTACTACTGGATAGCCCTGTTCACACTGGGCTCCGTGCTCTTCTTCAATACGGCCGACTATGCCCTGAACCATATTCTGGAGGCTCATCAGCGCACACGAATCAATGTGCTTCTCGGCTTGGAGGAAGACCTGAAAGGTGCCGGCTACAACGTCCACCAGAGCGAGATAGCCATCGGCTCAGGCGGTCTGGAAGGCAAGGGGTTCCTCAACGGCACACAGACCAAGCTGAAATACGTGCCGGAGCAGGACACCGACTTCATCTTCTGCACCGTGGGCGAGGAGGAAGGCTTCGTGGGTTCAGCCGGCGTACTCGTGCTGTTCCTGGCCCTGATACTTCGTCTCATCCACTTGTCCGAGCGCCAGCCCTTCCGTTTCGGTCGCGTCTATGGCTATTGCGTGCTGTCGGTCTTCCTGTTCCATGTGTTCATCAATGTCGGCATGGTACTGGGGCTGACGCCCGTCATCGGCATTCCCCTGCCCTTCTTCTCCTATGGCGGCTCGTCGTTGTGGGGATTCACCTTCCTGCTCTTCATCTTCCTGCGCATTGACGCAGGGCGCAACCTGGCCCGCCGATAGACTGGTAGTACCTATAAGTACTGTCAGGTTGCACAGTCACCTTCACAAGCTCAGCGGCTTGCCTTGGTAGAACAGCAGCAGAGCCCGCTGATAAAGGTACTCATAGCGAGACTGTGTGAGGTCGCTCTCAGCCCGCAGCAGGTTGTTGCGGGCCTCGTTGAACTCGGTCGAGGTGGCCTTCCCCACTTCATATTTGGCCTGCATCAGCCGGAAAGCCTCCTCACTATTGCGGCGTGCCTCCTCACTGCTCAGCAGTTTCTGCTGGGCATTCACCGTGTTGCAGTAGGCCGTCTGAATCTCCTTATACAACTGTTTCTTGGTATTCTCCAGCGAGAGCAACTGGTTCTCGCGGTCAATCCGGGCACTCTGCACGCTGTTGCGCGTCGAGAAGCGGTTGAAGATGGGGACGCTTAGGTTAAAGCCTAAATACTGGCTGAAGTTATTCTTCAACTGCTTGCCAAAGGCATCGCCTTTGAATCCCGATGTCTTGTAGTAGTTACTGCCCAGTCCGGCGCTGAACGACAGCGACGGATAGAGGGCACTCCGTGCAATGTCTATATTCTTCTCCGCGCCTGCCAGCCGCAGCTGCTCGGCCTTCACCTCTGGTCGCAGGGAAACCGCAGCGGCATAGATGGCATCGGGCGAAGGCAGTGACGGCAGTGGCGACTGGAGCGTAGCTACCGGCTTTTCACTGATAGAGAACCCTTCCGGCGACGGCAGTTCCAGCAGCTGCGACAGCGCGAGCAACGCCATGCGGGTGTTGCCGTCGGCCTGGGTGGCAGAGAGCTGGCTCTGCGCCATGGCTGCACGCTGTTGCGCCACCTCGGCCTCGCTGGCCTTTCCCACGCTAAGCAGTGCTTCCAAGCGCGCCACCTGAGCTGAGTCGATGGCCACCTGACGGTGGGCCACACCGGCTATCTCCTGGTCGTAGAGCACCTGCACATACTGCTGAGCCACCTGCACACGGATGTCGTCGCGTGCCTTCTCCAAGTCCTGCGTAGCAGCCTCGAGGTTCAGTCGGCTCAGTTCAATGCTCCTTGGAATGCGGTTGCCGGTAAGCAAGGGAACGCTGGTCCCTAACGAGAACGACGTCGACGAGGTGTTGGTGTTCGTATAGGTATTCTCGGCCGTCAGTCCGCGTCCGAAGGAAAAGTTCTGTCCTGCCGAGGCACTCAGGTCAGGCAGGCGGCTGTTGCGTGCCGTTGACAGCTGCAGTTCCTGCTGCCGCTGCTGGTTCTCGCGCTGCCGGATGGCAATATGATGGGTCACGGCGTGGTCAATGCACTGCTCCAGCGTCCAGGACTGTTGGGCGTGGCAGGCCGAGGACTGGAAATTGAAGGCCGACAGTTGCAGGAAGGCACCCACCAGCACCAGTTTTCCTTTCCAGTTTCCTTGATTACAAATCGCAATACTTCTCATGTTCATGGAGTCTTTAGTCTTCAGTCTTTCTTTTCATCCGTAATGATCTGCGGCCCGCGCACTTTCTCGCTGGGCTTGAGTCCCTTCTTAATCTCAATGTTCACGCCGTCGCTCAGGCCGGTCTCCACGTAGCGCCGCTCGTAACCCTTGCTCGCATCCTTGCTACCGGCGTCCTTCCCGCTGCTCTTCACCACATAGACAAACGTCGAGTCGCCCGAGAACTCAATGGCACTCTCGGGGATGCTGAGCACCTTCTTGGCTTCAGACAGCACGATCTCTGCGTTGGCCGAATAGCCAGAACGTATCTGCTTGTCGGTCGAAGGAACCTTGATGGCAGCCTTGATTTCAAACTGGTTGGCGCCGTTGCTTTGCGTAGCTTTGGGCGAGATATACTCCAACTGTGCGTCAAACGTCAGGTCCTGCAGGGCGCCAATCGTCAGTTTCAAGGGAATGCCGACATGCAGCTGTCCCACTTCGGTCTCATCGATATTGCCACGGAAAATCAAGTCGCTCATGTTGGCCACGGTGGCGATGGTGGTACCGTCGTTGAAGGTATTGCTGTTGATGACGGAATTACCCACTTTCACCGGAACATCCAGGATGACGCCGCTGATGGTGGAACGAATCAGCGTACTGCTGGCCGATGCGTTCGACTTCGACACGCCGTCGCGCACCACCTGCAAGGCATCGACGGCAGCGGCCTTCTCCTCACGCACCTGTTGCAGTTGCTGACGGCTTTTCTCGTATTCCTCGTCACTGACCAGCTTCTTCCCGTGCAGTTCCTCGGTGCGCTTGAAGTCGCTCTCCACCTGTTTCAGGTTGATTTCAGCCAGGCGCACCCGGCTCTCTGCACTGCTGAGCTGTCCCATGTCGGGAATCACCTTCACCTTGGCAATGACCTCGCCAGCCTGCACGGTCTGTCCAGGTTCCTTCATCAGTTCGGCAATGATGCCACTGATCTGGGGTTTCACGTTCACCTCATTGCGCGGCTCAATGGTGCCGGTAATGATGGTGGTCTTCTGCAGATCCTTCATCTCGGGAGTCAGTTCCGAGTAGACGATCTCCTTGGGCTGGCTCTTGCGCCAGAGGAACACGAATGTTCCGATGAAAATCAGCGCGACAATCGCTGCGATAATCAGTTTGCTGTACTTTTTCATGTTGTTATCTTTTGTTTTTACTTCATCTTACTATTTCGGCGGGGAAACCGCCGAACACGGAACGGCGGAGGGTTTATTCGTCGCGCATGGCATCTACCGGTTTGATGCTCATGGCGCGCGCGGCGGGAGCAAGTCCTGCAAGCACACCCATGACACTCACCATGAGTGCGGCAAGGATGGCCGTCCAGAATCCCACCTGGAAGTGGGCGGCAAGGATACCGTCCTCGGTGTTGCCAAGCTCCAGCATCTGCAGGATCAGCACGGCGAAGAGGATGCCGCTCATGCCGGCAACCAGCGTCAGTACGATGCTCTCGCTAATAATCTGCGAGAGTATGTTGCGGGGCGTGGCGCCGATGGCCCGGCGGATGCCAATCTCCGTGGTGCGCTCACGCACGGTGACCATCATGATGTTCGACACACCGATGCTTCCAGCCAGCAGGGTGCCGAGGCCAACAAGCCAAATCAGGAAGTTCACGCCCCGGAACAGATTGTCAAGCAACTGGAACAGCACCTCCGTGTTGAACACCATGGCCCCCTGCTCGTCGGTCGGATCTACGGTATGTGCACGGGCTATGGTCTCACGGATACGGTCGGTGATGCCCGACATGACCACGCCCTTCTTGCCCGTCACGGCAATCATGTCGACGGCGTTGCCGCGGTTGTAGGCCTGCTGCATGAACGTCAACGGCAGAGTGACGCCTGTGCCGGCCTCGCCGGTGAGGTTGACGCCCTCGGCCATCTGGTAGTCCACGCCTACAATCTGGTAGTAGATATTGTCTATGCGGATGCGTTTGCCGCAGGGGTCGCCGCCGCCGGGAAACAGCTCCTTGTAGGTCTTCTTCTGGATGACGCAGACCTTGCGGTGGTCGCGTATGTCGGCCTCGTCAATATATCGCCCGTAGTACATCTTGGGCTCATTGATTCGCTGGAAGTCAGGCAAAGCCCCTGAGATGCCGACGGTGGCCTTGTGGTCGCCATAGTAGGCGATGCCGCCGTTGCTGAACAGCACGGGCGTGATGACGTCAAGTTCGGGGACGCTACGGCGCAGCCGACTGACGTCGTTGTAGTCCATCGTCCACGTGCGGCCCTTGCGGAACCCCTTGTATGCCTTGCTCGTAGGCTGCGCCCAGACGAGGGCGCTGTTGGTGGCGAAGCCGGCGAAGTTCTGTTGCAGCAGTTCCTTCAGTCCGCTACCGCCCCCCATGAGGGCCACAAGCATGAATACGCCCCAAAACACGCCGAAGCCGGTCAGGAAGCTCCTGCTTTTATTTCTTGTGAGCGTGTCGAGTACCTCGCGGTAGGAATCCAAGTCAAAGCCCACCCCAACCCCTCTCCAAGAGAGGGGCTTTCGGTTACTCATGCTATTATTGTCATTCTTTTTCTTCATTTTCTGTATGTATATAAACATCCCTCCCCTTGGGAGTGCTTGGGTAGGCTTTTTACTCTGCTCTTAATGCCTCAATAGGTCTGATGCGACTGGCCTTGAAGGCCGGGATGAGTCCCGCGACGGTACCGGCAATAATCATCACGAGGGTTGCCTCGATGCAGACGTCGATGCCCACGGTGGGGTCAAGGAACATCGTGGCCTTGAACAGGCCCGTGTCTATGGTCTCATGGCCAATGGTGGCATCCATGTATTCGTTGGCCGCCACCCCAAGCACCATGCCGATGTAGCCGAAGAAAGTGGTGATGATGACGCTCTCGACAATGATCAGCTTCAGCACGCTCCACGGTTTAGCGCCTATGGCTTTGCGTATGCCAAACTCGTGGGTGCGCTCCTTCACGGTGATGAGCATGATGTTTGAGACGCCTACAATACCGCTGAGCAGCGTGAAGAGACCCACAATCCAAAGAGCCGTTCGGATAATGCCGATGCCCTGCTCCATCTGCAGCGATTGCTTGAAGCGGTTCCACAGCCACACGGCATCCTCGTCGTCGGGATGCGCCTGGTGCTCCGCGTTCAGGCGGTGGCGGTAGTCCTTCTCGAAGGCCTCGTTCGCCGGCTCCGTAGTCAGTCCGTGGAAGGTGAACTCAATGCGTCCGGCATCATCGGTATTCGCGCCATAGATGCGCTTGATGGCCGAATAGCTGCTGAACACGTTGGCACGCCCGTTCTCCTGCTCCTGATAGACGCCCACCACCTTGAAGGCGATATCGCCCACATTCACGAAGCGCCCTACCAGCGAAGCCAGCTGTGCACTGCTGCCTGAGCCCGGGGCATTCAGCAGTTCCTTGGCCTGCTTGTTACCCAGCACAAGCACCTTGCGGCTCTCGCGGATGTCAATATTGTTGATAAACCGCCCGTACATCATTTCCACCTTATCGATGCTGATGTGGTTGGGATACACGCCGCTGATGCTGGCCGAGATGTACTGCTGCCCCAGACTGATGGTGGCACTGGTATTGTACTGTGCGCCCACCTCGTCGACATTCTCGGAGAATTCCTCAGCGGTAATCTCCATGTCGCGCTCATGCAGTCGGATGTCCCTGCCCTCCTTCAGTCCCTGGTAGGCCTTCGACGTCCAACCGCCGAACACCACCATGGAGCTGCTGAGGAAGCGCTCGTTCTGCTTCAGATTGGCATTGATGAGCCCGTTTCCGGCACCCAACAGCACGATGAGCATGAAGATGCCCCACGCCACGGCAAAGCCTGTGAGCGTGGTGCGCAGCTTGTTGCGACGCGCCGTCTGCCATATTTCGTTGAGTAGTTCCATTCTCTGTGCTCGTTATTACGTTATAACGTTATATCGATATAACGCCATCCTTAATCCTGATGATGCGGTTGGTCTGCTCAGCCACCGTCGGGTCGTGGGTCACGATAATCTGTGTGATATGCTCCTCGGCGTTAAGGTTCTTCAGCAACGCCATCACCTCGACCGACGTCTTCGAGTCCAGCGCACCCGTTGGCTCGTCGGCCAGGATGATCTTCGGCTTCGTGATCAGCGCCCTCGCTATAGCCACGCGCTGCCGCTGTCCGCCACTGAGCTCGTTCGGGTAGTGGGTGGCCCAGTCCTTTAAGCCGAGCCGGTCGAGGTACTCCATAGCCAGGGCGTGGCGCTTGCGGCGGCTCACGCCCTGGTAAAATAATGGCAACTCAACGTTTTCCACGGCATTCTTAAACGAGATGAGATTAAACGACTGGAAGATGAATCCAATCATGTGGTTACGGTAGTCGGCCGCCTTCCGTTCCGACAGGTTCCAGATGGGCACGCCGGCCAGTTCGTAGAGGCCCGAGTCATAGTTGTCGAGGATGCCCAGGATGTTCAGCAGGGTGGACTTGCCCGAACCGGAGGCACCCATGATGCTGACGAACTCGCCTTCGTCAATGTCCAGGTTAATGCCCTTCAGCACATGGAGCGGCTGCGCTCCGTAGTAGGTCTTGTTGACGTTCTCTAAGTGTATCATATTACTATGCACCATTCAAAATTATTTTGTCCGTTAGACGCTGCAAAGCTACGAAAAGTTGCAGCGACATGCAAATTACTGGGATAATCAGCACGAAAATGTGACGAACGGCAGTTATCTGTTCTCATGCTGCCACTTTCCAACGATGTCCTCAATGCCGAGGCCGAGAAGCTGCATCTGCCGGAACAACTCGGGCAACTGTTCGCTGAGAAACGTCTTGCGACGTGTGGCAAGAATTGCATCCTTTGCACCGGGGGTGACAAAGTATCCCAGCCCCCGCTTATTATATATAATGTTCGCGCGTGACAGTTCGTCGTAGGCCTTCACTGCCGTGTTGGTGTTCACCTCCAACAGTACGGCGTACTCGCGCACCGAGGGGATGCGGTCGTCGTCCTTGTACTTGTCGGCCAGTATCTCGTCCATCAGCCTATCGGCCATCTGGATGTATATGGGTTTATCATTCGTGAAAATCATACGTTTGCCAGTTTATGGGTTACAACCTGCCAGCGGCAGAACAATCGGTAGGCCAGCCAGGTGAAGAAGACGATAGCCAGCGTCCAGAACACTATGACTGAAACACTATAGGCTGTGTTGCTGATGTGCATCGATTTTTCGGGTGTGACCAACATGTTAAACAGAGATGCGACCCCTGCAACCACGATGACCAGGAGGGCGGATACAGCAATGAAATGGAACTTCTTAAAGAGCACACCGCCCAGCAGGTAGAACGAATGGATGCCTATCAGGGAAGCATACATCGCCAGAATTTGTAGCCACTTTACATTCCATGACCCCTGTGGAAACAACTGGAAGAAATCGTCGGTGGCCGACATCACGGGGCTGACCACCATCCAGAGATAGGCCGCATGGATCAGGTCGGCCACGAAGAACGGCAGCAGGCCGCCTACAATCGAGAACACCAGCATGTAGATCCAGCGCGACACGAACTTCTCCAAGTTCGTGGCCGGCAGCATCAGCCAGGCAATGCGCTGCTGCTTTTTCTGCTCGACACGATAGAGGGTGCTGGCGGTAATCAGGAAGAAGATGTACATGGCCATGGCACTGAACGCGCCGACAGCCTCGCAAATGACACTGATGCGCCTCCGCAGTGCCTCGGCGGGGTCGTTGATGTAGTCAAATCTGCTGTTGTGGAAGCCTATCTCATGGGCAAACCAGAAGAAGAACAAATAGAGCAGCAGCATACAAAGCGTGCCCCACATCATGGCCTTGCAGCCTTCTACGAAATCGAGCTTCAGCACGCGCCCGAAGCGTGTCATATCAAACTGTTTCATAATCATTCGTGTAATTCGTTGTTATAAAACCTTTCCCTTCATTCGTGAAATTCGTCTAATTCGTTGTTTAAGACTATATCCGTTGGTTAGCCACTGCATTGAACAGTAGTTCAAGATTCACTTGCGTCTCAGGCTGGCCGTCCTGACGGCGAGCCATGACAGCGTTGCCCTGCAGCGTCGGCTCGGCATAGAGCACACCGTCCATGTCGCCAGGCTGGCGGTACTCGAACACGTACTTATCCATCATCTCCTGCACCGAGGCGTTCAGCAGCAGCTCGCGCTGGTTCAGCATCAGGATGTGGTCGAGCAGGGCCTCTACGTCGTGAACCTGGTGGGTCGAGATGATGATGGTCTGGTCGTCGCTCATGTTCTGCGCCACCGTCTTGCGAAACTGCGACTTCGAGGGGATGTCCAGGCCGTTGGTCGGCTCGTCCATCAGCAGCAGCCGCGTGTTCGTGGCCAGTGCAAACGACATGAATACCTTCTTCTTCTGTCCCATCGACAGCGCACCGAGGTCGAGGTCGGCCGTCAGTTCAAAGTCGCGCAGACAAGCCTCCAACCGCTCCTGGCTGAAGCGCGGATAGAACGGCGCCATCAGTGCCACGTAGCGCCGCAGCGTCATTTGCGGCAGGTCGAACTCCTCCGGTACGAGGAAGACCTCTGCCAGCATCTCCGCCCTCCTTTTGGCTGCGTCAATAGAATCGACGCACACACTGCCGGCGGTGGGGCGCAGCAACCCGGCAATGAGATAGAGCAGCGTGCTTTTGCCCGTCCCGTTCTTGCCTAACAAACCGTAAATCTTGTTCTCTTCCAATCGCAGGCTGAAGCCCTCAAACACCCGTTCCTTCTGGCCTGGGTAGCTGAAACTCATGTTGCTTACTTCTATCATATTGCTTAGTGTTTTAGTGTACTACTTTAATAGGACACCGCAAAAGTAGTACGTTTATGGCAAACCACCAAGCATTTTGTCTGGAAAAATGCAGGCAATAGCAATATTTAACATTTCGTCGCAGTCTGTTTTGCGGCAAAACGCAGCGGTGTTTTGCCGCAAAACACCCTGGTAATTTGCCGCAAAATAGAGTGCATTTTGCCGCAAAACGCAATGCATTATGCGGCAAAACGCAATGCATTATGCCGCAAAATGGAATGCAATTTGCCGCATAATGCAGGACGATTTGACACAAAGCCGTGAAATAAAGGATAATAAAGGAAAGAAAAAGGACCAACAGGGCTCGTTTTGCCCAAATTTTGCGTACCTTTGCACCGCATTTTGCATGAACCAACAACAAAGAACATATCATGGAACAGAAACTGAGAAGAGGATCGCTCTGCATTCACGCAGGCTACAGCCCCAAGAACGGAGAACCCATCGAACTGCCCATCGTCCAGTCTACAACCTTTAAGTATGACGACTCCGACGAGATGGCACAGTTGTTTGACCTGAAGAAGGAAGGCTACTTCTACACCCGTCTGCAAAACCCGACCAACGACGCCGTGGCCGCCAAGATTGCGGCACTGGAAGGGGGCGTGGGCTGCGTGCTGACATCGAGCGGACAGGCAGCCAACTTCTATGCCGTGTTCAACATCTGTGAGGCCGGCGACCACATCGTGACCTCGAACGAAATCTATGGCGGTACGTTCAACCTCTTTGGCGTCACACTGAAGAAACTGGGCATCGAGTGCACCTTCGTCTCGCCCGAGGCCAGCGACGAGGAGATCCAGGCTGCCTTCCGGCCCAACACGAAGGCCCTCTTCGGCGAAACCATCTCGAATCCCGGCTGCGCCGTGCTCGACATCGAAAAGTTTGCCCGCATAGCCCACAGGAACGGAGTGCCCCTGATTGTCGACAACACCTTTGCCACGCCCATCAACTGCCGGCCCTTTGAGTGGGGAGCCGACATCGTGACCCACAGCACCACGAAGTACATGGACGGACTGGCCACACAGGTGGGCGGAGCCGTGGTGGACAGCGGCAACTTCGACTGGATGGCCCATGCCGAGAAGTTCCCGGGACTATGCACCCCCGACGAGTCGTACCACGGACTGACCTACGTGAAGGCATTCGGCAAGATGGGCTACACCACGAAACTCGTGGCACAGCTGATGCGCGATCTGGGCTCCATACCCGCACCGCAGAACTCGTTCCTGCTGAACCTGGGCCTGCAGACCCTGCACCTGCGCATGCGACAGCACTGCCAGAACGCACAGCGCGTGGCCCAGTTCCTGCACGACAACGAGAAGGTGGCCTGGGTGCACTACTGCGGACTGGAGGACGACGCCAACTACGGACTCGGACAGAAATACCTGCCCAACGGCAGCTGCGGTGTCATTGCATTCGGACTGAAGGGCACGCGCGAGACGGCCATCAAATGGATGGACTCGCTGAAGATGATCAACATCGTGACCCACGTGGCCGACGCACGCACCTGCGTGCTGCATCCTGCCAGCCACACACACCGCCAGCTCAGCGACGAGCAACTGCGCCAGGCCGGCGTTGCCCCTGACCTGATCCGCCTCTCGGTGGGCATCGAGGACGTGGACGACATTCTCGACGACATCCGCCAGGCACTCGACCAGATTTAGCCACATACACCCTATCCCCCACCCCAAGACCATGGCGAGTATTCCTCAGGAATTCAACAATTTCTTTCTGAAGGACGTGTCGTTCGTCAACCTGATGACGAAGCGCATCTTCAACGTACTGATTGTGGCCAACCCCTACGACGCTTTCATGCTCGAGGACGACGGGCGCGTGGACGAGAAGGTGTTCGACGAATACACCGAACTGGGCATGCGCTACCCGCCTACCTTTACCCAGGTTTCGACCACCGAGGAGGCTGACGAGGTGCTGCGCACCACCGACATAGACCTGGTGATCTGCATGCCCGGCAACGCCGACAACGACGCCTTCACCGTGGCCCGCGAGGTGAAGTCGGACCACCCGCAGATTCCCTGCGTGGTGCTCACGCCCTTCAGCCACGGCATCACCCGCCGCATGCAGGACGAGGACATGTCGATCTTCGACTACGTGTTCTGCTGGTTAGGCAACACCAACCTCATTCTCTCCATCATCAAGCTGATTGAGGACCGCATGAACCTGGAGCACGACATCCATGAGGCCGGCGTGCAGATGATACTGCTCGTCGAGGACAACATACGCTTCTACTCCAGCATCCTGCCCAACCTCTACAATTATATCCTGGCGCAGTCGAAGAGCTTCTCGACCGAGGCGCTGAACCCCCATGCAGCCGCCCAGCGCAAGCGCGGACGCCCCAAGGTGGTGCTGGCCACGAACTACGAGGATGCCATGCAGATCTACGAGAAGTACCACGACAACGTGCAAGGCATCATCAGCGACACACGCTTCCCCATCCAGACACCCGCAGGACGACTGAGCCATGTCGAGGAGGGCGATGCCGAGGCCGGGCTCAAGCTGCTGCGTGAGATCAGGCAGCGCGACGAGTTCGTGCCCCTCATCCTGCAAAGCTCGGAGACCGACAACCGCCAGAAGGCATGGGACGCCGGGTTCGACTTCCTGGACAAGAACTCGAAGAAGTTCAACGTGGACCTGCGACGGCTCCTGGAGGAGCACATGGGCTTTGGCGACTTCATCTTCCGCGACCCGGAAACCAAACAGGAGGTGGCACGCGTGGCCACACTGAAGGAGCTGCAGGACAACATCTTCAAGATTCCCCACGACTCGCTCATGCACCACATACGCCGCAACCACATGAGCCGCTGGCTCTGCGCACGAGCCATCTTCCCCGTGTCGAACTTCCTGAAGCACGTCACCTGGCACAAGCTCCAGGACGTCGACGCACACCGCCAGATTATCTTCGACGCCATCGTGCAGTACCGCAAGATGAAGAACATCGGCGAGGTGGCCGTGTTCGACCGCAAGAAGTTCGACCGCTTTGCCCACTTCGCCCGCATCGGCGACGGCTCGCTCGGCGGAAAAGGACGCGGACTGGCCTTCTTGGACAAGATTGTGAAACGACACCCGGAACTGAACCAGCTGCCGGGCGCTTCGGTACAGATCCCGAAGACGGTGGTGCTCTGCACCGACTTCTTCGATAACTTCATGGAGGAGAACAACCTCTGGGGCATCGCCCTCTCCGACGCTCCCGACGAGGAGATCCTGCGCCACTTCTTAGAGGCACAACTGCCCGACGACCTCATCGAGGACTTCATCATTTTCTTTGAAGCCACGAAGAAGCCCATCGCCATACGCTCCAGCTCACTGCTCGAAGACTCTCACTACCAGCCCTTCGCCGGCATCTATGCCACCTACATGATTCCCTGGCTCGATGACAAGTACACCATGCTGCGCATGCTGGCCTGCGCCATCAAGAGCGTCTATGCCTCGGTCTACTACCGCGACTCGAAAGCCTACATGACCGCCACACGCAACGTCATCGACCAGGAGAAGATGGCCGTCATCCTACAGGAGGTCGTGGGACAGCAGCACGGCGACCTCTACTACCCCACGTTCTCGGGCGTGCTGCGCTCACTGAACTACTACCCCATCGGCGACGAGACCGCCGAGGAAGGCATTGCCTCACTGGCACTGGGACTGGGCAAGTATATCGTCGACGGCGGACAGACCCTGCGCGTGTCGCCCTACCACCCCACACAGGTGCTGCAGACCAGCGAGATGGACACCGCCCTGCGCGAGACGCAGACACGCTTCTATGCACTGGACATGAGCCACGTGGGCGACGACTTCAAGGTCGATGACGGCTTCAACATCAAGAACCTGCGGGTGAAACAGGCCGACCTGGACGGCTCGCTGCAAGGCATCGCCTCGACCTTCGACCCTGTGGATCAGATCATCCGACCCGGACTTTACGAGGGCGGGCGCAAGATTATCTCGTTCTGCGGCGTACTGGAACAGGGCATCTTCCCGCTGCCCCAGCTGCTACAGCTGTCGCAGAAGCTCGGTGCCGATGAAATGCGACGGCCGGTAGAGATTGAGTTTGCATGCAACCTGAACGGAGGTACGACGGGCGACTTCTACCTACTGCAGATCCGACCCATCGTCGACTCGAAGCAGGTGCTCGACGAGGACCTGCAGAAAATTCCCGACCAGGACTGCCTGCTGCGCTCGCACAACTCTCTGGGCCACGGCATCTCGGAAGACGTGGTCGACGTGGTCTATGTGAAGGCCGATGAGAACTTCACTGCCTCGGCCAACCCGCAGATTGCGACGGAGATTGAGCACATCAACCGCAAGTTCCTCAACGACGGGAAGAACTACGTGCTCATCGGTCCGGGACGCTGGGGCTCCAGCGACTACTGGTTAGGCATACCCGTGAAATGGCCGCACATATCGGCCTCTCGACTCATCGTGGAGACCGGACTGAAGAACTACCACGTGGATCCATCACAGGGCACGCACTTCTTCCAGAACCTGACATCGTTCGGCGTGGGCTACTTCACCATCAACACCTATACCGGCGACGGCGTGTTCCAAAAGGAGATACTCGATGCCATGCCCGCCATCGAAGAAACCGAGCACGTGCGTCACGTGCGCTTCGCAAAGCCCATGAAAATCATGATGGACGGCAAGAAGCAAACCGGTGTAGTCCTGCTTCCCACCGACCAAGAAACCCTATAAATCATATAGGTTCCATAACAAAAAGAAAAGAACATGAAAAGAATTCTCACCCTTATTACCCTCGCCATCACGCTGGCTACAGGGGCAAAAGCGCAAGGCTGCTTCGTGTTCGTCGACAAGGACGGACAGGAAATTGCCAACGAGACAACAATTGTACGCAACGAGGCCGCTGAAGACGACTTCGGCATGGTGCAGATACCGTCAGGACTCTCAGTAAAGAACGCCTCTGCACCGGAAGGCTATCAGGTACGCATCGAATGGACCATCAGCCGCATTGACAACGGAGCGGTACAGGTGTGCTATCCCATGAACTGTGTGTCGCAAAGCAACAAGGGCACCTATCAGTCGGCCGTGGGCCAGCAAGCCGACGGCACCGTGCAGGACCTGATGTCTGAGTGGCTGCCCAGCGAGACGGGTGCCTATGGCGAATGCATCGTGACCTATAAGGCCGTGACGCTGCAACCCATTGGAAAGATCTACACCACCGCAGACAGCAGGACGGTCACCGTGCGCTACGTCTATGCCGACCCGGCCTCCATCGGCCATAGCCGCCAGGCATCGGCCACCCCCATGGCATGGTACGACCTGAGCGGACGCAAGCACAACGAGCCCACAAAGGGGTTCAACATCGTGCGCATGAGCGATGGTAAGGTCAAGAAGGTGTTCCGCCAATAGCAGGCCCAAAAGTCACATAGGTACCATTATCCCTGATTGACAAAAATCAATAATTCACAGGCTTTCTGCTATTAATTTCAAAGAAACAAGGCCTTTTTTCTGAAAAACCGTAACTTTGCAACGTGTTTTTCATAGTATTAGATTTAAGGTTAACAAAGTTTGGGTCGCGGCGGCGGCCCTTTTTTTGTGCCTGACGCTGACTACTGTCCGCCAAGGCGGTCGAAATAGTCGATGACATCCTCCCAGGTCTTGAAGGTCTCACCGCCAAACGCTATGCGAGTGGCCATCGTCTCGCCGGAGTCTTCTGCCTCGATGAGGTAGTCGCCGTAGAGCAGATGGCGCTGGTTGGTGAAGACGGTGTGTCCCCAGGCGGGCACGCCGAAGTAGTTGGCTAGCCACGACGAGGCCTCGGCATACAACCCCGTTTGCTGCGAGGGCGACGGTGCCACGAAATACACCTGATAGCGCTCAATGAGCAGGCGCACGGCCTTCTGACTGGAACTGCGCGGCTCGCCGTCGGCCTGGCTCCCCGGTGCACAAAGCGTCTCCAAGCCGACATAGACGATGGGGCGCTCGCGCCGTTGCTGGCGGTCGTCAATCCAGCGTATCACGGGCAGCACAGCGTGCATGAACGAGCGGTCGTCCATGCGGTGCTCGCCATGGAACGCGATGGCCTGCGGATAGTGTTCCAGGAAAAGATCACGAGTATGCACCAGCGGATCCTGGTCGCCGAAAAGGCCGAACACACGACGCTGCTCGTCGGCATCGACCTGGGCGAAGTTCTGCCCCGAGGCCTGGCGATATTCCTTCACCAACACCTTGTCCACATAGAACTCCTGCACGCCGTCCCTGCGGGGCGAAAAGAACTGCTGCTTGCCCGTCAGGCCATGCTCGCTCATGGTGTCGGCAATCCGGAAGGCAGGGTTCGTCAGGATACGGTCGAAGCCATACAGCTGTTCGGCATACATGCCGCCCATAGATGTGCCGATGATGAGGTCGGGCCGCTCGTCGGCACACAACTGATGCAGCAGGGCCAGTGCCTCACCGGGATGAAGGGGCAAGTCGGGGGCGATAACCGTGGCCTCGGGCAGAACCTGACGGATACGCCCCACCGTACCCGACTGCCCGCTGGAGGCGAAGCCGTGTACATACAATACTTTCTTTCCCGCAAAGAGCTCGGGAAACTGCTTGATATACTGATTTTCCATAACTCCTGCAAAGTTACGGAAAATCCGTCAGACCACCTAATTTTGGACGGGATTTTTCAAATCAGCATCCTTTGTCTGGCAGAGACTACCAGATGCTTTCCTCCTCTTCGATTTCGTCTTCTTCGTCTTGATACATGTTCAGGTCTTCTACCACGTAGCTTGCGGAAAGAATCTGACGTGATTTAATCTTTACGACCACAATGGTGGGCTTGAAATACTTCTTTCTCATGGTTCTCTGCTCTTTTACTTGATGATGACCTTCTTTCCGTTTCTCAGATAGATGCCGCTTGTAGCGGGTCTGACGTGCAGGATGCGTCCATCCAGCGTTCGCCAGCCTTCATCGGCCATTTCTTCTTTGTCCTTTAGCTTGGCGCCAATACCTGTGGTCTCGTCACTGAACATGATACTCAGCCCGCGGGCGTAGGATGGTGACGAGGCAGGCAGTGCCAAGAACGCCTTGTTGGCCGCCATATACTCGCCCGTGTATTTGTGGAATCCGAAGTGGTCGTTTTTGTTGCCCAGCACATAGATAGTGCCGCCGGACAAGTCTGCCGTAAGAATTTTCCACGTTGCCGTCCTTGTGTTCAGTCCTCTCAGCTGGTTGTCCGCATAGTCGTCCGCACTCGCTGTGGTTGTGCTTGTCATCGTGATAGTTTCTGACGTCGATTTCAGCAATACAGCCTTTCCTGCCTTCACTATTTTGTCGTTGACAGCCGTTAGCGCTACGTTTCCATCCTCAACACTCCCCTTATACACCTTCGTATTAGCATCGGCCTGGAAATTCGCATAGTCGTTATAATACGTCAGCCACTTGTCGCTGCCAACCGAATTGGCTGTAAGAGTCTGCGTAATAGTCTTATTTGAGGGAAAGGCATTGCTTCCTATCGTAGGATTTCCCATTATCGTGATAGATGTCAGGCCGCTACATCCTTGGAATGCCCCTTGTCCTATGCTTGTCACATTACTTGGAATTGTGATGGAAGTCAGGCTACTGCAGCCTGAGAAAGAAACGTTTTCGATACTTGTCACTCCGCTTGGAATTGTTATAGATGTCAGGTTGTTGCAACCCAAAAAGGCTGAAATTCCTATGTTTGTTACACTGTTCGGAATGGACACGGTGGTCAAGCTAGTACAACCTTCAAACGCAGAATTTTTTATATTAATAATATTGTTCGGGATGGTAATAGTTTTCAGACCACTACAAACAGCAAATACATACCGTTCTAGGCTTGTCATGCCGTTGGGGATAGTCACGGAAGTCAGGCCACTAAAATGGAATGCATGCTCTCCTATACTCGTTACACTATTTGGGATCTCAATAGAGGTTAGGTCATTACAATTTCTGAAAGCATTATAGCCTATAGCAGTTACGCTATTGGGGATGATTGTATTTTTGCATCCTTTAATCAAAGTGTTTGATGCTGTCTCTATGATTGCATTACAATCTCCTCGTGAATCGTATTTAGTATTTCCGTCTTCTACAACAATGGAGGTCAGACCACTACAGTTTGCGAAGGCAGAGCCTCCTATGCTCGTCACACTGGCTGGAATGTTCACAGAGGTCAGACCATTGCAATATTCGAATGCACAACTACCTATGCTCATCACACTATTGGGAATGTTTGCGGAGGTTAGGCTTCTGCAGTTCTCGAAAGCATAGTTCCCAATGCTAACCACATTGTTGTCAATTGTGATAGAGGTTATGCCACAATTCATAAACGCATAGTTTCCTATGCTCGTTACGGGCTCAGTTGCAATAGTCCGTGTATGAGCTGACATTTTTTTTGCTGGACCTTTTTTTGCTGCAATCCGTTGCCGATGGATTGGAAAAATGTAAATTTCCTCGTTTTTCCTTGTTGGATCATGTATTT
>Ga0247611_10002634_pt1 | contig 28322 bp, 21 predicted proteins | sample 177DNAGHGhighgp2_FD_192422 | JGI IMG/M metagenome (GOLD analysis project Ga0247611, IMG submission 192422) | Sheep rumen microbial communities from Palmerston North, Manawatu-Wanganui, New Zealand - 1770 DNA GHGhigh gp2 | ecosystem: Host-associated > Mammals > Digestive system > Stomach > Rumen... | reverse complement strand
AAACGGAATGAGTAAAAAAATGATAGCAGAGAGCTTAAAAGTGCATCTAAGCACGGTTTACCGTGAGATATCCCGCAACAAGGGTGTCCACAGTTACCATCACAAGCTGGCGCAGCAGAAGTGCGACGAGCGCAAGCGTCGCACGCGCGCCATCCGCACGTTCACCTTGAATGCCATATTAGCACTGCATGTGGGACAGCGCCCGATGATGGGAATGCACATCATGTGGACGCAGTGCGGGCAATGCAGATATTTGTTGGTCTTCTGGTCGTGACTGTCATCTAAATAGAATGTCTTGCCACATTTTGAACAAATAGCCTGGTAATCCATCTAAACAATCTATTATTATATTACTGCCTACAATTGCTCCGTTTTACCTTTTATCGAGCTTTCAATGTCTCGATAAAGGATTTACCGGATAAATAAAATTGCAGATAGACAATGAATGCAGTACCTAACCATCCGATAATCGGAAGAAAAGACAAACTGGCATCAATAGCTATCGCTATTACAATGTTAACAATCACACCAACAATGATGCTGCCAAAGTTTAACGTGGTGTGCGCTCTCTCGCATAGTTTTGAGTACATGTGCCATAAAATCGCACAAAATGCAATCCAATCTAATCCAAACAATGGAAGAGCCATCACAATTGACCCCCAAAGGGCATGATTCCTAACAATGGTGGCAGTGTCCTTGTCAAACATCTTATCGCCATAATCGGCTAATTGATTCTGTAACATAGTTATTGTGGTTATATCTTTTTTAATTCGTTAATCCTGCCAAATGTCACACCCAGTTGCAATAATGAGCATGGTTCTTAACGCCATGTCAAGCCTTGCGCTTGAGCAGGTCGACTTCAACCACTCGGTGGGTGTGCTCGCGATGGGTGACGGCGAGAAGGTCTATGTCGCGTTCGACGAGCATCTGCTCTATTATGATGTGAGCACGCCCGACAAGATGAACCGTCTGGGCATTGAGTTGGTCGAGTCCATTAGTGAGTGAGTAGGCGAATTGCGGTTTTTCTTGCGGCGATAGTTGTGGCGTTGAGCGGTTTTTTGTAAGTTTGCAGCCAAAATGCGCTTGAGAGTATGATGAGACATTTAATATATGTGGTGGCAATCATGGCGGTGGTGCTCCTGGGGTGTGCCCAAGAGAAGTCGCCGCTCGATGCCGAGGCCCGCGACAGCGGCATGAGGGCTGCTGCTGCTCTGGTGGCTGTCGATCACACCGACACGATGGCCATGGAACGAGCCGTGATGGATGCCAAGGCCAAGCAGAGCGCCTATGCCCTGCAGCGCGACTCGGCGGCAGTGCGGGCGTTTGACGAGGCCTTCCGCAGCTACCTCAAGGAGAAAGACAGGCCGTTATATCACTCAATATTCCCCGAGGGGGCACAGAACCGATGAGACGACTACCGCTGATATTGCTGGTCATGGTGCTGCTGTTGACTGCCTGTGGAGAAGCCTCCAGGCGTGGCCAGGCTGCCGGCCGTGAGTTCCTCGCCTCATGGGGCGACACCGCAGCGATGCGTCAGGCGGTGCAGCGATTCAACGCCCTGAGGGGTGACAGCATGCGCTGGCCGTGGGAGGTCAAGGCGGCCAACCGGGCCTTTGCCGGCGTGCTGCTCGACGATGGTCGCGACTCGCTGTTGCAGGCCGCCCATGTGATTGTGCTGTCGCCCACCGAGTTGGCCCAGCTCAAGGTGCCTCCCATGCTGGACCTGCTGCGCATGCGACAGTTCGATACCGACTCGGCTGCCGACTATCTGTCACTCATCCACTGGCTGTGCTACACCGTGGGCTATGACCGCCATGTCGAGGTCTTTGACAGCACCATGCAGGCTCTGGTGGATGCCTACTCGATCAAGGAGCAGATGAATGTCTATGTGCAGTCGTCGCGGCCCGCTGCGTTGGGCCGGGCACTTGCCGATGACGCCAACCGCCCTGATGCCGACATGGCTGACATCAATGCCCGCATCGATGTGCTGCGCGAAATCTACACACCTCAGGACTTTAAAACCTTTGAGAACGCCTACAACGCAGCCCTCAAAAAAAGTGAGGAATGAGGAATTAAGAATTGGATCCGCATTCAACTGACAACTGAAAACTGACAACTAAATAAACTAAATATGAAATCATTCCAAGATTATCTCGACACAATTAATCAGGCGATTGCTGCCATTCCTTATCCGCAGCAACCCAACCAGTTATATGAACCCATTGCCTATCACATGGCACTGGGCGGCAAGCGCATTCGTCCAGTGTTGACGCTCATGGCTTGTGATGCAATGGGCGGTGAGGTGGTCAAGGCCCTTGATGCCGCTGTGGGCATCGAGATGTTCCACAACTTCACCCTGCTGCACGATGACGTGATGGACAATGCCGACGTGCGTCGCGGCATGCCCACCGTGCACCGCCGCTGGAACGACAACACCGCCATCCTGAGCGGCGACACCATGCTCACCATTGCCACGCAGTATATCGCCCGCACCTGCAGCTGGCCCGTGATGGACCTGTTCAACAAGACCGCCATCGAGATCTATGAGGGTCAGCAGTGGGACATGGACTTTGAGTGCCGCAGCGACGTGACAGTCGAGGAGTACATCAACATGATACGACTCAAGACTTCGGTGCTGCTGGGTTGTGCCCTCAAGACTGGCGCTCTTGTCGCTGGTGCTGCAGCTGACGATGCCGACCGCCTCTATGAGGCAGGTGTGAACATGGGCCTGGCCTTCCAGCTCAGGGACGACGTGCTCGACGTTTGGGGAGACCCGGTCACCTTCGGCAAGGAGATTGGCGGTGACATCATGCAGGGCAAGAAGACCTTCCTGCTCATCAACGCACAGCATCTGGCCCAGGGCGACGATGCCGACGAGCTGCGCCGCTGGCTCAACGACCCCTATGCCACCCGCGACAACAAGGTGCGTGGTGTGACGGCCCTGTATGAACGCTTGGAGGTGCGCCAGCATGCCGAAGATGCCATCGCGCGCTACAACGACCTCGCCGTCGCTGCCTTCAACCAGGTGAACATGAGCGACGAGGATCGTGCTTCCTTCGTCTCGCTTGCTAATAAGCTTGCTGGCAGGAGTTATTAGTCAAACAACATTAACAACTTGCTGACAACAGTTACAACCCATTATAATTGACATAGTTGTTAAAATGTTGTCCAAGTTGTCTTGAAAAGAACATGATAGACAGTCATTCTCATATTTATTGCGACGCATTCGACGAGGACCGCGATGCAGTCGTGCAGCGGGCCCGCGAGGCCGGCGTGCGCCACATCGTCCTGCCAGGCGAGAGCCTCGAGAGTGTGCCACGACAAGTCGCCTTGCATGAGCGATATCCCGACTACATTTCGATAGCTCTGGGCCTGCACCCCGAGGAGGTGCGCGACGACTATCTCGACGTGCTTGAGCAGATGCGCCCCATGCTCGACCGCTATCCCATTGTGGCCGTTGGCGAGATTGGCATCGACCTCTACTGGGACAAGACATGGCGTGAGCAGCAACGACGTGCCCTCGACATCCAGTTGCACTGGTGTCATGAGCTGGGTGTGCCGTTCATCATTCATTGCCGCGAAGCCCTTGACGACATCCTCGATGTCATTGATCATCTCGATTGCCCCGTGCCGCAGGGCGTCTTTCACTGTTTTTGCGAAACGCCCGCCGATGTCGAGTGCGTGCGCCAGCGCGGCGACTTCTACTTCGGTGTCAACGGCGTTGTGACTTTTAAGAAGAGCACCGTGCCCCAGCTGCTGCCCGTCATCGGCCTTGACCGCCTGTTGCTTGAGACCGACGCCCCCTATCTGGCCCCCGTCCCCAACCGAGGCAAGCGCAATGAGAGCGCCAACATCCCCCACGTCTGCAACTTCATTGCCAAGACATTAGGCGTCACCCCCGAGGCCGTGAGCGCCGCCACCGACCGCAACGCTCAGCGACTGTTTGGCTTGAAACTGTAACGGTTTTATTCCTATATATAATACAACAATAAAGAGCCCGCAATGACGTGGGCTCTTTATTGTTGTGATGTCACTCAGGTCTTACCAGATGATGGCGCGGTCGGCGGGGTCGAGCCACATCTTGTCACCGGCCTTGATGCCGAAGGCGTCAAAGAAGGTGTCGATGTTCCTCAATGTGGCGTTCACGCGGTAGCGGCCAATCGAGTGGGGGTCGCTCTTGGTCTGCTGGAAGATGGCCTCCTCGGTCATGTTGTCGGCCCAGATGCGGCCATAGCTCAGGTAGAAGCGCTGTGCGGGAGTGAAGCCGTCAATCTTCTTGCCGTCGCGGAACTGCTGGGTGGTGCGGAAGGCGTCATAGGCGATGCGCAATCCGCCCTGGTCGGCGATGTTCTCGCCCAGGGTCAGGTGGCCGTTGGCATGTTGATCCTTGACGACAACGATCTGGTCGAACTGAGCGGCGAGCTTCTCGGCTGCTGCCTGGAACTGCTTGCTGTCCTCCTCGGTCCACCAGTCGGTCATGTTGCCATACTGGTCAAACATGCGGCCCTGGTCGTCAAAGCCGTGGGTCATCTCGTGGCCAATGACCACGCCGATAGCACCGAAGTTGGTGGCATCGTCGGCCTCCACATCAAAGAAGGGGGGCTGCAGGATGGCGGCAGGGAAGCAGATCTCGTTGGTGGTGGGGTTGTAGTAGGCATTCACCGTCTGCGGTGTCATTCCCCACTCGTCGCGGTCCACGGGCTTGCCCATCTTGTCGAGGTTGCGACGGGTCTCATACAGGCTGGCGGCCTTGATGTTGTCATACAGGCTCTTGCTGGGGTCAACCTGCAAGCCACTGTAGTCGCGCCACTTGTCGGGATAACCGATCTTGACGGTGAAGGCGTTGAGCTTCACCAGGGCGTTGATCTTGGTCTGCTCGCTCATCCAGGTCAGGCCGGCAATGTGAGCTGCCAGCGACTTGCGCAGTTCGCCGATGAGCTTGAGCATCTTCTCCTTGCTGCCGTGGGCAAAGTACTTGCTCACGTAAACCTCGCCGACGGCCTCGCCCAGCAGTCCGTTGGGCACGCCCAGGGCGCGTTTCCAGCGGGGACGGCGCTCCTTCTGTCCGCTGAGCATGCGGCCATAGAAGTCAAACGACGTCTCGCCAAACTCGTCGCTCAGGTAGCCGCTGGCACCGCTGATGAGCAGGCCAGCCATGTAGTCGCGCATCTGCTGCTCGCTGAGCGTGGTCATCAGGTTGTTGGCAACGGCCATCACCTTGGGCTCGGTGAGGATGACCCACTCCACAGTGGGTGTGCCCAGCAGCTTGAAGTACTCCTTCCAGTTGATGGCGGGGTAGTCCTTCTGCAGCTGGTCCAGGGTGCGGATGTTGTAGAGCTTGTTATAGTCGCGGGCCTCGGCACGGTCCATCTTGGCCTGGGCAAACTTGTACTCAATGTTATAGATGGTCTTGCTGGCGCGGTTGGCCTCCTTCTTGCTGTAGCCAGCGAGCTGGAACATCTTCACGAGGTAGTTCTTGTAGGCTTGCTGGATCTTCTTGCTGTCGGCATCTGTGTTCAGGTAGTAGTCCCTGTCGGGCAGACCGCTGGTGCCGGCGCTGAGCCACATCACGTTCATGTCGCTGTTCTTGAGGTCGGTCTCCACGCCGGCGCCAAAGAACGGGTTGCCGATCCTCAGGTGCTGGTCGGCGATGAAGCTCGTCAAGTCTTTCTTCTTGAAGGCCTTGATCTTGGCCAGGTCGGCCATCAGCGGCTGCGCACCCTCACGGTTCAGACGGTCGCTGTCCATGGCCATCTTGTACAGGTCGGCCACTTTCTGGTCCACGGTGCCCATCTTGTGCTGGGTCTTGCCCAGTTCCAGGAACATGTCGCGCAGGCGGTTCTCGTTCTCCTCGGCCAGGACGTTAAACACGCCATAGCTTGAATACTCGGGATGCTTGTTCAGCGGGTTGGCCTTCATCCAGCCACCGCCGGCGTACTCATAGAAATCCTCGCCTGGCTTCACGCTCAGGTCCATGTCGGCGCGGTTCACGCCGTGCGTCACTTGTGCCTGCACTCCAGGCATTGCAGCCATCATGATGGCCATAGCTAATAACATTTTCTTCATCGTTACTTAATAAAAAATATGTAGGTTAATCGGTTTAGTTAACTTCTTTACAACCTGCAAATATAACTATAATCCAGCAAATTCGACCTATTGAGGCACAAAAAAACTCAATCCAGATGGCGACGATTTAGTCAAAAGGCAAAATCGGGTTATCAAGAGGTTTTTTGTAAGATACTGATGCTTAATAATATATATCTGAGCTACATCAAAGAAGGTAGGATCGGAACTGTTAACGAAGAGTTAAAAGTGGCCACACACCATTGATGTGACAAAGGTAATATCACTCACCATGGTCCGTCAATGGCAAAAAGGTGAACCTTAAACGGAATTCTGTAGCAGTGGGGTGTGAATTCGTTTAAATCACCCAATGGTCATTAACGATCGTCTATGTGTCAGAACGGCGTTGGAGTCTCGCCCGGTCCCTGCATGAAGTCCAAGTTGGGGGGTGGGGGAGTGAAGCCGTCGCCCATGGGAGAGGCTCCGCTGGCTGGGGCGTTCATCCGTGACTCGACGGTGGCCTGAGTGGCGGTGAGGTCCTGGTCTCCCTGGTTCTCGAAGCGGGCATACTTGCTCACAAAATGCAACGGGATGGTGTCGGTGGCACCGCTGCGGTGCTTGGCCACGATGAACTCGGCCAGACCGCGGATGTCATTGCCCTCGGCATCCACGCCCGATCGGGTGTAGTACTCGGGACGGTGGATGAAGCACACGATGTCGGCATCCTGCTCGATGGCACCCGATTCACGCAGGTCGCTCAACTGTGGGCGCTTGCCCAGCTTGTCGTCGGCAGCACGGGTCTCGACACTGCGGTTGAGCTGCGACAGGGCGATGATGGGGATGTCCAGCTCCTTGGCCAGCTGCTTGAGGTTGCGCGAGATGGTGCTCACCTCCTGCTCGCGGCTGCCAAACTTCATGCCGGTTGCGTTCATGAGCTGCAGGTAGTCGATGATGATCATCTTGACGCCGTGCTCGCGCACGAGGCGGCGAGCCTTGGTGCGCAGCTCAAAGATTGACAGCGAAGGCGTGTCGTCGATGTAGAGTGGGGCCGTGCTCAATGCTCGCGTGCGTGTCATGAGGTTCTCCCACTCGGGTTGTGACAGTTGGCCACTCTTGATTTTCTCGCCCTCGAGCGAGCACACGTTGCTGATGAGACGGTTGACCAGCTGCAGGCTCGACATCTCGAGCGAGAAGACTGCAACAGGGTAGTTGTAGTCCACGGCCATGTTCTTGGCCATCGACAGGACAAATGCAGTCTTTCCCATCGCCGGACGGGCAGCAATGATGATTAGGTCGCTGTTTTGCCATCCGCTGGTGAGCTTGTCGAGCTTGTGGTAGCCCGACTCCAGACCGCTGAGGCCGTTCTCGCGGTTGGCGGCTTCCTCGATCTTCTGGATGGCATCTTGCACGGCGTTCTCGATGGGGATGACGTCGCGCTTGAGGGTGTTCTTGCTAATCTCAAACAGTTTGCCCTCGGCCTCCTGCATGAGGTCATACACGTCGATCGACTCATCGAAAGCCAGCGCCTGCACTTGACTGCTGTAGCTGATGAGCTCGCGTGCCAGATACTTCTGCGCCACGATGCGGGCGTGGAATTCGGCGTTAGCCGCGCTCGAGACCATGCCTGTGAGCTCGCTGATGCGGATGGCACCGCCCACTTCCTCGAGCACCTTGTTCTGGCGCAGCTGCTCGGTGACAGTGAGCATGTCGATGGGCTTGCCCTGGGCTGCCAGCGTCTGAATGGCCTCATAGATTTTCTGGTTGGCCGGATTGTAGAACGACTCGGGCTTGAGGATCTCGCACACATTATTGTAGGCGTCCTTCTCGAGCATCAACGCGCCCAGCACGGCATCCTCCATCGATGTCTCCTGGGGCGGCAGCTTGCCAAATTCGCCAATGATCTCGGCCTCGTGTGTAGGCCGTGTGCGCTTGCGCGCCTGCTTGCCGGTTTCAAATTCTTCCATTATCTCTTTGTGTTGTTTTCTTGTTTGTTTTGATGATTGCGTGGGCAAAGGTAGTGAAAATCGATGGATTATTCTGCAGGGGTTATTTACATTCTTTCTACATGATGTTGACAGGCGTGTGGCATTTTTTGCCCTGGGCATGCAGCGCTTGTGAGAGAAATATAGTATTTTTGTGGTCACAGTTTAACACCTAAATGAAAAGAGCATGAGAATTATTAGGATGATAACACTGTCGGCAGTGCTGCTGCTGGCCATCCCAGCAATGGGTCAGTCCCAGACGATGACGTTTAACGACGTGGTGCGTCACCAGACTGTCACTGTGACTGCTGTGGGCGAGGATATTGTGCGGGTGGATGTGGTGCCCGATGGCTGGAACGGCACACGCTTGCCCTCGCTGGCGTTGGACAAGACGGCCAAGGCCGAGGTCAAGGTCGAGGAATTGGAAGACATGTGCGTAATGCGCACTGGCAGTGGCATGAAGGTGGTGCTCGACAAGAGCCTGGGCAGCATCACGGTGGGTAGCCGCAATGGTTACTATATCACCGACCCGTGTGACCGCACAATAACCTCGTCGATAAGCCTGTTGCACCAGGGCCATGAGTCTTTCTATGGTGCAGGCGAGCGAGGCTACTCGCTCAACCTGGCCGGGGATACACTCATTAACTATAATGCGCAGAACTACGGCTACCAGATGGGAGAGAAGCGCACCCGGCAGATGGGCATCACCATGCCGATGGTGATCTCGTCGCGTGGCTATGGCGTGCTGTTTGATGACTTCTGCAAGTCGTCGCTCTACCTGGGCGAACAGGGCATTGTGTACACATCCACCTCGACGCAACCGCTTTCCTATTATGTCATCAATGGCAACGGGCGAGTGGAGAACGTCGTGAAGAACTTCACCTGGCTCACAGGCCGCCAGGAGCTGCCGCCGCTGTGGACGCTTGGCTACATCACCAGCAAGTATGGCTACCGCGACCAGCGCGAGAGCGAGGGCGTGGTTGATACCCTCAAGCGCGAGGGTTATCCCCTCGACGGCATCGTGTTTGACCTGTACTGGTATGGGAAGGAAGAGGACATGGGCCGCCTGGAGTGGGACAAAACCCAGTGGCCTGACCACCGCAAGATGCTGCGCGACTTCAAGGCACAGGGCGTCAATGTGGTGACCATCTCGCAACCCTATGTGCTCACCAATGGCCGCGCCATCGATAACTACCGCCTGCTGGACGGGCAGGGTCTCTTCTGCAAGACCGACGGCACCGACACGACCCACACTGTCACCATCTGGGTGGGGCAGGGTGGCATGTTTGATGTCTCCAACCCCGCCACGCGCCTGTGGCTGCGCGGGCGCTACAAATTTCTCACCGACGAGGGCGTGACTGGCTGGTGGGGCGACCTGGGTGAACCCGAGAAGCATCCGCTTGAGATCCGTCATCACAATGGGTTGACGGCCGAGCAGTACCACAACTATTATGGCAACGAGTGGAGCCGCATCATCTATGACATGTTCAAGGAGGAATACCCCGACCGTCGCCCCATGGTGATGATGCGCGCCGGCACGGCTGGCTTGCAGCGTTACTCGGTATTTCCCTGGTCCACCGACGTGTCCCGCTCGTGGGGCGGCCTGCAACCTCAAGTGACCATCATGCTCAATGCAGGATTGAGCGGACTGGGCTACATGTCGCACGACGTGGGCGGCTTTGCTGTCGATCCCGCCAACAACCGTGATGGCGAGCTCTACATCCGCTGGCTGCAGTTAGGCTTGTTCTCGCCCATGTTGCGCACCCACTCGACTTATCAGGCCGAACCCTATCATTACAATGAGTTTGGTGACCTCACGTTGCGCATCATCAAGGAACGCTACAAGTGGCTGCCCTATAACTACACACTGGCCTATGACAACGCATGGAACGGACTGCCGATGGTGCGCCCGCTGGGCTTGTATGAGGACGACAACAACATCGCCCGCTATGACAGCATCTGGGATCAATACCTGTGGGGACGAGATGTGATGGTGGCCCCCGTGATGCAGCAGGGTGCCGTGAGCCGCGAGGTCACCTTCCCCGAGGGCACCTGGGTCGACGTCAACCATCCCGAGCGCCGCTACCAGGGCCACACGACCGTCAACTACAGTGCGCCCATCGATGTGCTGCCGCTATTTGCTCGTGCGGGAGCCTTCATCCCGCAAGCCGGTTATGAGATGCAAAATGTGGGTGACTATGATCCCGACAAACTTGACATTGTTTATTACTCCAGTGATTATCCCTCGACGTTCACGATGTTTGACGACGATTTGCACTCGACGGGTACCCTGGCTCGTGACAAACACCGTCTGATACACTTTACTGCCGCGCCCCAGGGCAAGCGCACCACCATCACCATCCAGGGCAGGGGCAACATCGACGGCGACGTGCCCAGCAAGGACTATCGCCTCATCATCCCCGCCATGAGCAGGCCTGTCAAGGTGAAGATCAACGGCAAGAAGGCCCAAGGGGTGGCACACGACAAGAAAACAGGAACACTCACGATTCCCGTTGCCATCACTGATGTCACCGCCACGACCATCATCGAAATCACGAAATAACCAGTAGAAGACAAGAAAGACCAGCCCTATGTTTGACTTTGACGGTGCAAACATAGGGCTGGTCTTCAAACGTGAGAGATAGCGCAAAATCAGATGACGACGGCAGTGCCACTGGTGGCGACCATAAGCATCGAGTTGCTCTCGCCGATGGTCTCGTAGTCGATGTCGATGCCCACGATGGCGTTGGCACCCATCTCCTGGGCGCGCTCGATCATCTCCTGCATGGCGGTGTCCTTAGCCTTGCGCAAGACTTTCTCATAACTGCTTGATCGGCCACCCACAATGTCACGGATGCCTGCAAACAGGTCCTTCATGAAGTTGGCACCGATGATGGTCTCACCGGTAACGATTCCCTTGTACTCACGAATTGGATAACCCTCGATCTGGGTAGTTGTTGATAGTAACATAGTCGTTGGTCTATAGATGAATAATTGAATGTTTTTTGGATGTTAACTGCAAAAATAGTGCCAAATCCACAATTTATCGACTTTATGATGAAGTTTTTGAACTTGCGGTTTAGTCTATAGAAAAAAACAGCTAATTTTGTAACTTTTTGATAGGCTGTTGCGTCTATAGTATTGAAAAGAACAAACAACTAAACTCAAAGATAGATGAAGAAGCAAGCATTGTTACAGCGCGTGTTGACGGTAGTTGCCCTCGTGATGTGTGGATTAATTGCCGTGGCACAGAACTATAGTGGCACCTGGAAGGGTAGCATCACGGTAGGCCCGTACACGATCCCCGTGGCGTTGAACATCCAGCAAAGCGGCGATGAGATGACCGTCACGCTCGACTCCCCCGAGCAGAAGGCATTTGGCATCAAGGCCAAAGGTAAGGCAGAAGGTGAAAAATTGAGTGTAGAGATCCCAGAGATTGGTGCTGCCTATAAGGCAACGCTCAAGGAGGGAAACACACTCGAGGGCACCTACTCCCAAATGGGCTATTCAACCTCGCTGTCACTGAAGCGCGAGGCAACTCCGGCACCCGCTGCTGGCGACGACGACTTCCTGAATGACTCGCTGCTGAGCGTGTTTGACAACATCCAGCTGGAGGGTATCGAGGTCACCGCCCAGCGCCAGCTCATCAAGCAGGAGGTGGACCGCATCGGTTATAACGTGCAGGAAGATGCCGACAGCAAGACCAATAATGTGCTCACCATGCTGCGCAAGGTGCCAATGGTGAGTGTCGATGCCAGCGACGAGATACGCGTCAACGGCCAGCAAAACTTCAAGATATTCCGCAACGGTCACCCCGACCCGTCGCTCTCGCGCAATGCCAAGGATGTGCTCAAGGCGATGCCTGCCAGCAGCGTCAAGCGCATTGAAGTCATTACCGAGCCTGGAGCAAAATATGATGCTGAGGGCACGCCCGTGATCCTCAACATCGTCATGGCCGACAACTCGACCATCAAGGGCGTGTCGGGAATGGCATCGGCCAGGGTCGATCACATGGGGGCCGCTGGTGGATCGTTGAACATGACGTCGCAACTCGACAAGGTGGTGGTGTCGGTGGACTACGGACTGATGCATGACCGCAGCAACGGGCAGAACAGCAAGTCGACATCGGTTTCGCACTACACGCAGAGTGGGGCCGAGATGTTCGGCGAGGGCGACTTTGAGATTGATAAGATGACGGTGCACTATGGTGATGTGAGCGCCAGTTGGGAACCCGACACGTTGAACCTTGTCTCGCTCTCGTTGGGCGGCTTTGCCTATGACTACGGTGGCGACGGCACTCATGTCAACATCATGCGTGACAAAGAGGGAAAACCCTTGTACAGTTATGATGCCAAGAACCACACCACGGCCGACAGCTACAGCCTGGACAGCCGTCTCGACTACCAGCGCCGCACGCGCCTCAAGGGCGAGACGGTGACGCTGAGTTACATGCTCTCGGCCTGGCACAACAAGAACAAGGACAAGTCGTTCTATAACGATGTGCTCAACATGCCGGTCCCCTATGACGGCATTGACCAGAACGGCAAGGAAGACTTTAATGAGCACACTGTGCAGCTCGACTGGACACGACCCATTGCTACCAAGCACACCATTGAGACGGGCGCCAAGTACATCTATCGCTTGAACCGTAGCCACAATGTGATCGATTATATGGGTATCGATGCCGACACCGACACCCGCTTCAAGCACGTGACCCAAGTGGGTGCCGCCTACTTGAGCTACACTTTCACCAGCGGTCCGTGGAGTGCTCGCGCGGGTTTGCGCTATGAGCACAGTTACTTGCGGGCCAGCTATCCCGGGAGTGATCAGGCTGCCTTTGACGCCCACCTCAACGACCTGGTGCCCAGTGCCAGCTTGCGCTATCAGTTTAATTTTGCCAATAGCTTGAAGTTTTCCTATGCTGCCAGCATCAACCGCCCTGGTATCAGTTATCTGAATCCTGCTGTAATCGAGAGTCCCACGAGTCGTTCCTATGGCAACACCGACTTGAGCAGTGTGCATTACCACTCATTGAGTTTGACCTACATGCGCGTGGGCCCCAAGCTGACTTTCAACATCAGCCCGGGCTTCAATTACAGCAATAATGGCATTGGTGCCGTCAAGTGGACCGACGGGCTTGTGCAGGTGTCCACCTATGCCAACACGGTTAAGCGTTATTCGACATCATTATCTGCCTTTGTCCAGTGGATGGTATCTCAAAAGACCAATTTCATGCTCAACGGTTCCATCAGCTATAACTACTACAAAAGCAAGGAGTTGAACTTGACCAACGACCGCGTGAGCGGCAATTTCTTTGCCAACCTCACGCAGTACCTGCCCTGGAAATTGCAACTCTCGGGCTTCGCCGGCATGTGGGGCGGCAGTGTCAACGATCTGTACGGACACATGGGGACGATGTTTTTCCATGGCTTGAGCATGCAGCGTTCTTTCCTCAAGGACGATCGTCTCACCATCCAGATTTCGGCTCAGAACCCCTTTGGCGGCAAGTACATGAAATTCAAGCAATATATGGATCAGGGCGACGTGACCGGATGGTCTTGCAACATGTCCCGTCAGCGTCGATTCGGCATTTCCGTCAGCTACCGTTTTGGATCGCTCACGACTCGTGTCAAGAAGGCTGACAAGACCATCGAGAACGATGACCTCATCGGTAGCGGAAAGCAGTCGGGCGGCACCGGTTCGGCAGGCATGGGCGGCGGTATGGGCAACTGATCCCGTGGCGCGATGAACTGTGAGATTTTATCGAGATAATAAAACCACTTCAGGCACGTTATATAATCAACGATATGAATATGAAAAAGAAACAGATTGGCGCATTTTTGATGGCTGTGGCAATGCTCATGTTGACCTGGTCATGCGAGGGTGATCACGAAGTCATCGAGACCGACTGGACCACAATCGAAACCGTTGAACTTCAACGCCAGTACAACAAATTCATGGATGGTGAATGGGAGTATCAGTATGATGATAGCGTCAACTTCATCGAAATTAGATACTCTTTCAATACGAAGGATAGTACCATGACGGGCTACTACAACGAGTTGATTAACATTTCACCCAACCCAACCGATAACCCCGATTGGCAGCTGTTGTGGCAGGGGCGCTTCTCGGGCTCGTGGGTCTTGCTGCACAGTGTGGATTTGAAGCAAGACTATATCTACATGGGCGACCTGGTTTTCACTGATGTGCACGGGGTGCTATCAAAATATGATGTGCTGGGTGGACGCGTGTTGTTTTATGGTGCTAACAAGCACACATTGCGCGTGACCACGCCACTCACGTTCAAGCGCATTGATATGCATCACCCCACACCCAAGGGGGAATGAGGTGCACCCTTGATTCAACGCGGTCTTCAATGCGATCGCACTTGACAGGAACAATCTCAAATGATTATAGGTCGGCCTTGAAGAAAGGGCCGATCTCCGTTTTCCCCAAGTTTTTAATGCGGAAAAGCTACATCAAAAAAATACTTGATTTAGCTACTACTGCTGTTTGGGCATAAACCTTGTCGGGTCTTCCTTGTCCTCGACAGCCTCCTGGCCTAGATCTTGGTTTTCAACTGGTGTGATGGGTGAGGCTTGCTTGGCGGCATGCCGGTTCTTGTGGCTCTTGTGGACGTTCTCGATGCGTTTGAACTCCTTACGCACAAGGCGACTGCCGTCTTCAAAGGTGTCATCGACAACTTTCTCGATGGTCTGGTTGAACTTGAACGGTAACAGTGAGATGATGGCCGACAGGAGTGATAAGGCAGTCAAGGCAAATGATAGCTTGTAGCCGATGCCTAACCCGATGATTGAGAATCCCTCGCCCAGGTCATTATCGGGTGTAACCTCGGGTTGGTGCTGCAAGGTGATGTCGTGAGAACTGCTGGCATCCATGAAAAACCACAAGCAGGCGATGATGCAAGCGATGGCGGCTAATACCCACCAGCGGCTTTTCAGACTATTGAAGCCAATGGCGCCAAAGATGGTAATAAATGGCAAAAGCGCAATAACGACTTTGCCAAAGGATAGAAACTGAGATACAGTGCCGGCAGTGTACTTGAGCCCTGTAACCGTGCCGATGAACGACATGTCATAAAATGGCAGGAATAGGTAACAGATGAGTGCCAGGACAAGTAATATGTTGGTTATTGGTCTCATTGATTGACTTAAATTATGGGCGGATAACACCGCAACAAGTTGCGAAGTTACAAAAGATTGACGAAACACATCCATGATGAAACCAATTTTTGCACTAATTCACGTTTGTTAGAGTTGCGATAGATAGTCATCCAATTGACTTTATACTATGGCTCAAAGTAGCCAAGATGTTTATTTTTAGTGGGTTTAGTGTGTGATGCATAATAACAATGGAATAGGGCAATCATCACATGATCTTATAGGAGTACCTAAGTTAGTTGATGAAAAGAATTAGCGTCTTTATGCCTACGGGCGGTTTTGGCTGGTTTTCACAATGTCATATGTTGCGATAGAGTGCCGGCTTGACACAACCGAAATCGAGGATTGAGCACATAGGGCGCTCATGGGCAGTAACTTAACATTTCTAAAATCTAAAAAAAAGATTAAAAAAAATCTTGCAAGTGTCAAATATTTTGGCGAACTTTGCCCAGTTATAAGTCAAATAGCAACCAACTTTGACATATATTGTTGAAAATCAGCAATATAGAAGCCGTGATAATTAACCTACTAAACTAATTAATTGCCTATCCATTTTCAATGGATCGTGTATCAAACACTTTTTAAAGGATTATGAGAAACAAATTACTTTTTTCCCTTTTTTGTGGAATACTGTGCCTGGTTGCGCATGCGGTGCCTGCCGACCCGACACCCCATCAGTTTATTCAGCCCGATGGTAGTAAACTCACTGTCGTGTTGCATGGTGATGAGTTCTTTAACTACTTGACAACAACCGATGGATATACCGTAGTCAAGAATGCCGCTGGTTACTACACCTATGCCCGCCTTGATGGCGACCGCTTGATTGCTACCGACTGCATCGCTACCGATGCCCGTTCGGCTGCCGAGCAGACTTTCCTGGCAGGCATGGCCAAGGGGATTACTAGCCGCGCCATGAAGGATCGTGGCATGAAGCTGATGAACCATCGCAACGATTTGCTGCGCGGCATCGGTCATGGAGGACACATGGACTACAGCAAGTTCCGGGGTTTGATCATCCTCATTAACTACACCGACAGGAAGTTTGATGATTACGTTCCTTCTAACTACACGCCCATTGACTTCTATGACGCGATGATCAATGGTCATGATTACAAGGGCTTCACGCTTCCTGCCGGCACCAAGATTGAGTGCATGGGCAGCGTGCGCGACTACTATTACGACAACTCGTTCCAGCAGTTTGATCCGCACTTTGACATTCTGGGACCGGTGGATGTTCCCTATTCCTGCACCGATGCTCACCAGTTTAATTGCGACTCTATCTTCTATGCCGCTCTCGAGGCACTTGATGCCGACGTAGACTTCAGCCAGTATGACACCGATGAAGATGGTACTGCCGACATGGTGTTCTTCCTCGTCGCCGGACATGGTTCGGACTATAGTGCCAATAACCGCGACTACCTGTGGCCTCACATGAAGGATTTCACCAATTCTCCTGTGCTCGATGGCGTGAACTTCAGGCTCTATGCCTGCTCGACCAATATGATTGGCGAAGAGAATGAGTACTATATCGTTTATAACAACATCGCCGGCATTGGCACCATCTGCCACGAGTTTAGTCATTGCTTGGGCCTGCCCGACTTTTATGATACCGACAATGACGGCAGTGGTGGCGTGAACCACCAGTATCCGTTGACGTGGTCCATCATGGCCAGTGGCTTTAAGAACAATAATGGTCGCAACCCCGTGGGATATAGCCTGTTTGAGCGCTACGCTTTGGGCTTTGCTCAACCCACACTGATTGAGGGTGAGGGCACTATCACCATTCCTTCTCTTGAGAAGAACAACACGGGCTATCGCCTCAACACTGCCAACCCGGGTGAATATTTCATTATCGAGAACCGCCAGCGTGTCAAGTGGGACAAGAACCTGGCAGGACCCGGCATGCTCGTTTGGCGTGTGGACTCGACCAATGCTGATGTGTGGGAGAACAATCTTGTCAATGCCAATCCCAACCACAACTACTATGAGTTGCTCAGGGCTAAATTCAACGGAATGAGTGACAGCTACAACGATCCATTCCCCGGTGTCGCTGGTGTCACATCGATCACCAACTCGACCCAGCCCAACATGCGCACCTGGGATGGCAAGTTGAGCAAGTATGCCTTGGTCAACATTGCCGAGGCCGACAGCATCATCACCCTTGATGTGGTGATCGATAACTCCAAGAGCTCGATCGAGACGTTCGAGAAAATGCCGGTGGCCTCCACACTCAACGATCGGGGTGTGGCAGGTGTCTTTGCCAACTGGGATTTCTATAATTGCGCTGTCGTGGACACTGCTCAGGTGGGCGAAGGACACGTCGTTGCTTTGAGGAATGGCAGCTATTTCAACACTGTCGAGAATCTGAACAAGATACCCAAGGTGGTGCGCTTCAAGATCTATAACCCCACATCGACAGGTGTGTATATCACCCCCCAGTACTCCAAGGATAACGGCAAGAAGTGGAGAGGGCTGGACGAGTTCCCCTATGACTTCTATGCTGCTGCTGGCGCGACCATCGAGGCCACGATAACCACACTGCCCACCAGTGTGCCCATCATGTTGCGTATCAAGGAGACATCGGGAAGCTCAACGGAGTATTGCTATATCGATGACATCGAGGTCTGCTATGAGGACACTTGGGAACCCGAAGAACCCGAATGGCAGATGGGTGACGTTAACCACGATAACAGCGTGGACGTGAGTGATGTGACGATGCTCATTGCCTATATCTTGGGAAATGTTCAAGACAACTTTGATAGTGAACTGGCCAACATGGATGGAGTAGAACCGATTGATGTTTCGGATGTTACAGCAATGATTCACCACATCCTTGAGGGTCAAAAAGACCAGTGATCTGAACTTTGAGGCACAGCCGGTATGTTTGTTCTAACGGTGACATACCGGCATGGAGGCTGACTTATCGAGACAGAATACTACTCATTTAAATCTTTAATATAATTAATTGTTTTATGAAGAAATTTTTATTTTTCCTTGCTTTATCTGCACTCTGTGCCCACAATGTTGACGCCAAGAGTGTTACAGTTGATCAAGCTATGGCCATTGCCAAGCAATTCAGTACCAGCACTCCGCTTTTGAAGACTGGTGCTAAGGCCGACCTGACGTTGAACTATGTGGCTCGTGGTGCAAAAGGTACCAATGACTACTATGTGTTCAACCGTCAAGACAATCAGGGTTTTGTGATTGTGTCTGGTGACGATGTGGTAGCTCCCATCCTGGGCTACAGCGACAATGGATCTTTTGACATGGATCAAGCCCCCGAGGCCTTGCAGTACCTGCTCAAGGAGTATCAGAATTACATGGAGTCGATGCGTCATCAGTCAACTGCTTACAAGGCTGTCCGTCTCAACTACGACCTGCAGCCCTATGGCGTGCTGCCCATCTGCGGTGATGTTCACTGGCACCAGTTCCCCCCCTACAACAACAACTGCCCCCGCTCGAGCCATGCCCTGACCAGCAACGGCCGCTGCTATGCCGGTTGTGTGCCCGTGGCCTTCTCGACGATCATGAAGGGTCTGCGTTATCCGTCGCGTGGTGCTGGCGAGAACAGCTACAGCTTCATGCTCGACGGCAGCGAGGTGACCGTTTCGGCAAAATTTGGTGACTGGTCCTACAACTACAGTTCGATGAAAAATGGATACGGCGAGAACGCCTACAATGCCCAGGCCGTTTCGGAGCTGGTCTATGAGGTGGGTGTCGCCTTCAATACCATTTATTCTGGCGAGAGCAGTGACGCTCTGTTGAGGAACGTGTACAAGGGCATGATCGCCTACTTCAACTACAACCCCGACATCCGCTATGTGCAGCATGCCAACTATGCCTACAACCTGGATGCCTGGTATGAGATGATGTACACCGAGCTTGACAACGGCCGCCCCATCTACTACATGGGATACCGCACCATCGACAACAGCGGCAACGCCTGCAACATCGGTCACGCATTTGTCATCGACGGCTATGACGCCAACGGCAAGGTGCACGTCAACTGGGGTTTCCAGCCCGAGGAGTACAACACCTACTTTGATTGGACCCTGCTGTCGCCCAGGAGCGACTATGAATATGACGAGACTGCTTCGGGCTTTAACGCTCGTCAGGCTGCCATCATCGGCATCTGTGCCGACACCACCGACCGTGGCGGCGTTGTTCAAAAGGCCGTTAACCTGGTAGCCGACACCATGCCGGCCAACGACCTCCGCGCCACCATCGACGTGCAGGCCTTGAGCGGCAAGTGGAACGGCACCTTGAGGTATGGTATCGTTTCGGGTAACGCCCAGGACGGTTACGAGGTGATGTATAACGCCACCACCACCATCGATCTCGAGGATAATGGCATCGCCACCATCGACCTGAGCGGCGCCTATCCCACGCTGCGCGACGGACGCACCTACTACATCGTTGTGTGGACTCCTTACTTTGCCAATAGCTTTGACTGGAACTGGTTCCTGGCCGATCCCGTGCCCTTCACCGTTGGTGACTGGATTACTCCTCCCGAGCCCGAGTGGCAGCTGGGCGACGTTAATCACGATAGATCTGTTGACGTGGCCGATGTGACCATGTTGATCGCCTACATCTTGGGTAATAATCCCGAGGGATTCTATCTGACCGAGGCCAATGTTGATGGTGATGCCGATGCTGCAATCGATGTGTCGGATGTTACCGCAGCAATTGCAATTGTCTTGTCTAATGAATAATTCCCACAGGAAGATGAATACTCATTATAGATAAAGCACATTATCTATAATATACTAATAATAGTTGTGCCGAGGGCCCTTCATGGCTCTCGGCACAACTCGTTCTAATGTACGGGTGTCAGGGGGAAGCATTGCGTGTCGTTTGGGAAGTGCCTGGCATGGGCAAGATATACTTGGGGACAAGTGGCCCTCAAGCAGAATGATAACAGAGACTCGGTTGTAGCGTGTTAAGCGGTCATTAGCGGTGCCCGCGTCTCACATTGTGGCAGTGGAAAGGATCTGCTCACAAAATTGATGGTCGGTGTGCAGGCGGTCGAGCGCTTTCTTGGAAGCACTCTGGTGAGACTCCTTCTTGCTGTAGCCCACGGCATCGCTGGCATAGATGCCCCCCAGGATTACAGCTGTGCGGAACACAGGATTCTTATCGTTGTCGGTGTATGTGTCAACAAGTTCAAACTCAATGGTTACCCGGTACTTCTGGGTCCACTCAATGAGCCGTGACTTAAAGTTCTGCTCGGTTTTGACGAGCTCGTTGAGGTCGAAGTATTTCTTGATGATGCGCTCGATGATGAACTTGTGGCAACGAGCGTAGCCCATATCCAGATAAACTGCACCCACAAGAGCCTCAAGGGCATTGCCGCAGATGTAGCTGTTGTGTGACGAGGAGTGGGTCTGGGCACGCACATGAGAATCCAGCCGCAGCGTGTTGCCGATGCGGTTTAGGCTCTCGCGTTGCACAATCTTGGCGCGAGTGGCAGTGAGGAAGCCCTCATGTTTGCCAGGAAAGGTGGAGTAGAGAAAGTCGGCGACCACAGTGTCGAGCACAGCATCTCCCAGATATTCCAGCCGCTCATTGTTGGCCCATCGTCCGTCTGGCAGTTTAACGGGCTTGGAGCGGTGCACCATAGCCAGTTGGTATAGCTTGATGTCACGTGGGTAATATCCGGTGATATTGTGAATAAAAACATAAAGCTCCTTATCCTTGACGAAAAGGAGCTTTATCAGTGATATGGCGTTGCTCAACGTCATCGTTGTATTGCCAGTGGATTATTTCTGGAATTTCTTGACGATGATGCTGGCATTGTGTCCACCGAAACCAAACGTGTTGGAAAGTGCAATGTTAACTGTTCGTTTCTGAGCCTTGTTGAAGGTGAAGTTCATCTTGTAATCGATGTGCTCATCCTCATCGCCGTCGGCATGGTTAATCGTGGGTGGCACGATATCATCGCGGCAGGCGAGCAGACAGAACACGGCCTCCATGGCACCAGTGGCTCCCAGCATGTGGCCGGTCATCGACTTGGTGCTGCTCACATTGAGCTTGTAGGCATGTTCGCCAAACACATCTTTCACTGCCTGTGCCTCACTCAGGTCGCCAACGGGCGTTGACGTACCATGAGCGTTGACATAGTCCACGTCCTCGGGCTTGATGCCTGCGTCCTCGATGGCGCGCTGCATCACGAGCTTGGCTCCCAGTCCCTCGGGGTGGCTTGCAGTGATGTGATAGGCATCGGCACTCATTCCGCCGCCAATTACCTCACCATATATTTTAGCTCCACGTGCCAATGCATGCTCGAGTTCCTCAAACACGAGACACACACCGCCCTCACCCATGACAAAACCGTCACGAGAAGCACTGAATGGTCTGGATGCTCCCTGGGGATCGTCATTGCGCAGTGAGATGGCTTTCATGGCATTAAAACCGCCAACGCCAGCCGGGAACAATGGAGCCTCGCTACCGCCAGTGACGATAGCCTTGGCCTTGCCCAGACGTATATAGTTGAAAGCGTCAATCAGTGCGTTGGTCGAGGTGGCACATGCTGAAACAACACCAAAGTTGGGACCACGGAAGCCATACTTGATGGAAATCTGTCCGGCGGCGATATCGGCAATCATGGTCGGAATGAAGAAGGGGCTGTACATCGGGCCGCGATCCTCATGACGCGCATAGTCGCCAGCCTGCTCCTCAAAGGTATGCAAACCACCGATGCCGGATGCGAAAATCACGCCCACCTCGTCGCGGTCGATGCCATCGGCCAGCAGGTTGGCGTCCTCAACGGCTTGCTTGGCGCACGCCAGTGCATACTGCGTGTACAGGTCATTGCGCTTGAAGTCCTTGATTTCGCGGCGGTCATTAGGGTCGCTCACATAGTTGAGCGGATCAAACCCCTTGAGCTCGCAAGCAAACTTGGTCTTGAACAGTGTCGTGTCAAAATGAGTAATAGGTCCAGCACCGCTCACTCCTTTAAGGGCGTTGTCCCATGTCGTTTCAACGTCCATACCAATAGGAGTGATGGCACCAAGACCTGTTACCACTACTCTCTTTAATTCCATGTGTAGTAGGAAATTTAAAGAATTTTATTGGGCTGCCTTCTCTTGCTCGATAAACTTGATGGCATCGCCTACGTTTTGGATGGTCTCAGACTTGTCATCGGGGATCTTGATGTCAAACTGCTTCTCAAATTCCATGATCAGCTCAACGGTGTCAAGGCTATCAGCACCCAGATCCTGGCTAAATGTAGCTTCGGGGGTTACCTCGGACTCGCTAACACCTAACTTGTCAACGATAATTTGTTTTACTCTTTCTTCAATTTCAGACATAGTCGTAATTTTTAATTGTTATTGTAAAAACTGTATATTCACATTTTTGAGACTGCAAAGGAAATACAAATTATTCAAACAATAAAGAAAAATTTACTTAATTTGTGCCCAATTGGGGTTTTTTAGTCTTTATGTTGATGAAACACAATGTTTTTAAACAAATTTTCAAACTTTTTACTAAGTTCTTACCTTAAAAAATGTAAAAATCTTTGTTTATCCGCATCGCGCTTCTCTTCCCAATGGAGCTTGTCATTGCCTTGCAGACGTCAAATTCATCCATTGGACTGACCTATTGCCTTGAGGTTTAATCCTTACTGAAAGAAAAGTGGGTGATAGGTTTGTTGCCTCCTGTGCGTTATTGGTACAGTATTGCCGTGATGACAACGGCTGGCGCGTCTAATCCATGACTGTTGGTCTTCGGTGTGAATTCATTTCGGGGCATCGGCAACGGTCGCGTGGGAGAAGACCGGCGAATTGATCAAGTGTGTAGATTGTTCAGGTCAATGGTCAAGCCTTCGTTGGCGAGCCGGGTGTCGGGAAAGATGGTGCGAGCCTCGTTGAGCAGCACGTCCTCGTTGTCATATCGCTTGGAATAGTGGCCCAGGATGAGGTGGCGCACACCTGCTTCGCGAGCGACGGTTGCAGCTTCAAGCGCGGTGCTGTGGTAGCGCTTGTGAGCTTTGATGCGCAGGCTGTCATCATAGGTGGCCTCGTGGTACAGCCAGTCAACGCCCTCAACACTCTTGATGACGCGACGCGAGAATTTGGTGTCGCTACAGTAGGCATAGCTGATTGCAGCATCGGCAGCAGTGGTCAGCTGTTCGTTGGGAATAATGACGCCATCGGGTGTGACCCAGTCCTCGCCCTGGCGCAGTGAGTTCATGGCATAGTGGGGAATTCCCAGCTTCTTCACTTCGTCACCCATGATGTGACGCAGTTTGGGCTTCTCGGCGACAATAAAACCCACGGCGGGGACACGGTGCAGCAGGGGAAATGTCGTTACCGTGATGGCATCGTCCTCGTGGATGACGCGCCTGTGGGTGTCAATGATGTTGAAGCGCACTTCAAAGGGCCGCTCGCGGCAGAAGTAGTCAAGCATTCTTGAAAACAACTCGGCACCGTCTTTAAAGGTGTGTATCGTCAGCGAGTTGCTGCGCTTGAGTAATGCCATTGTCGAGACCAAGCCAGGCAACCCAAAACAATGGTCGCCATGCAAGTGGCTGATGAAGATGTGATTGAGACGCATCAACTTGAGCTTCATGCGGCGTACGCCCAGCTGAGCACCCTCACCACAGTCGATCATCAGGAGATTGTCGCGCACATTCAGCACCTGGCACGATGGCTGGTGGCGCGGTGTCATCGTCGCGCTACCACATCCCAGTATGTTTAACTCAAGGCGTGTCATGATTATTGCTGCAAATTTACGGCTTTTCTCGCATCTGAACAAATGCCTGGAATAGATAAAAAAATGTATGGATGTTTCCCAACAGCCATACACTTTAAACCTTAAAAATCTAATCCTATGAAAAAACTGATGCAAAATTACAGGTTTTCAGTAGATTGAGCAAATAAATCTCTCTAATATTTCTAAAATGTTACAAAAAAAATGTTAAAATGTGCATTTATTGTTTTTAGTAGGCTAAAAGTGGACATTTAGATGGTGATTTGGGACACTCGAGCCAGAATTACAATCTTGATTAAAAATGAGAGTGATATAGCAGTTAGATCTAAGCCCGGTGTGGATATGGCTAATGTGAGGTGCAATGATGAAAAAGCAAGTTTCTAAAGTAGCTGTGCCACTTTAGAAACTTGAAATAATCTTTGGTGTTCCCCAACGGGTGGGGCGCTAAGGCTTAAATCAATAACCAATCGACATGGTTGTGTAGTAGTCGCCATAGCTCTCGTTCATCGTCAGGGTGACCCATCCGGTGTTGTTGCCGCCATACCAGCTGATGGTCATGCCATCCTGGAACACGGGAGAGCCATATACTCGGCACAAGCTGCGGTAAACCCTGTCAAAACGTGCTCTGTCGTAGTAGGAGCTGTGATACACAAACTGCGCATTGACAAGCTTGTTGTACTCGTAGTTGAGCATCACATCGGGCCAGTAGAGGTCCATCATGGATACATCTCTCAGGTAGATGATGCCGTCGGTATAGCCGTCGATAAAGTATCCGTTGTAATACAGGTGGTCGAGCGAAGCCTCATAGAGGGTGCCGAACATCAGACCCAGGATGCGGTCGATGATGGGTGCGCTGGCATAGGGGCGCCATCCAGCAGGTATCACAGGGCGATGCCATAATATGGGAGCAGGGCGGTGAGCACGGGCGGGAGGAGGCAGGGGGCGACTCCAGCTGTGGTGTGAGTAGTTCCAGCGGAACTGGTCGCGATAGTGATGATTGCTGTAGTCATAGTGATTGTGAGGGCTATATCCACGATGTCCGTTGTCGTGGCGATTGTCGTGACGGTTGCCGTTGCGGTCCCTGTTCTTGCCGCGGTCGTTCTTGCCCATATTACCGTTTCGATCTTTGTGGCCATTACGGTCATTGTTGCCTATGTTGCCGTTTCGATCCTTGTGGCCATTACGGTCGTTGTTACCCATATTGCCACCGCGGTTCTTGTCACCCCTACCGGTAATCACGTCGGGGCGTTGGTTGGGAATTGTGTTCTTGCCCTTGTCGCTCAGAGACGTGCGATCGATTGAGGATTTAACCGAACCCTTGTTGTCGCGAGGTGCGATGTCGTGTCCCTTGCTCTGCATGTTTCGGTCGGTGTTGCCTCGTGTGGTGGCACCTCGTGTCGTGCGGGTCGTGGGTGATGACATGGTGGTCCTGTCGGTATTCCTCGATCCGCGATCAAGGGTACCTCGATTGCTGACCGAACTGCTGCGGTTCACCTGGGGAGCCGAGGCGTTGTCGCGATGAATTGACGAATTGCGGCTCACCGACGGCCTTGAGGAGTTACCTGTGCGTGAGACAGCTGCCGACTGGCTTCTGTTGGTGCTGCCTCCTTGTGAACGACTGCGGCCTTGAGCCGACGCGTCGGATGCGCCAATGATCAGGCATCCCATGAGCGCGAAGCTCATCATCAAGTTTTTAACAGAAGTTTTCATAATCGTGTTGTGTATAATTAATGTTCAACAAGTGATTTGATTCGTTTTCGTTTGTCTTTTAGACTGCAATTCTAATGCCGAGTTTAATACCCGAAAACGGTAAAGGACGGTTTTATACCCTATCACACCAATTGATGCGACCAATGGGCTTTTTTTATAGATGAACTTGAGCGATGTGACCACTGAAAAACACAAAAAAAAACTGGGGCAGGAAACATGCTCGATCCTGCCCCAGTTGGGAATATCTCAATCGTTGGGATGCATTATTGATTATTCAGGATAATGGCGATCACGGCAGTAACGTCGCTCACGTCGATCGCACCCTCAGCATCACCATCCACATTGGCCTGCTCGATGTGGAACGGTGTGGGATTATTGCCCAGAATGTATCCAATGATGGCAGTAACGTCGCTCACGTCAACAGAGCCGTCGTGGTTCACATCGCCCAGGTCATAGCTGTCGCTGCCGGGAATCACATATCCCTCATAGGGGTAGAGGTCAACGACCATGAACAGGGCCTCGTTGAACTCCATGTACTGGTTCTGGACCGTCACGTTGAAGGCCTTGTGCTGGAACCAGCCATCACCACGGCCATACCAGCCCCAGACCACGTGATACAGACCCTCGGCATCCACACCGTCGACGACAAAGGCATGGCCGTTAGACCAGTCCTCACATGAGTAGGGCAGGGGACGGCCTGCAACCAGTTGTTCATTCATGATGGCGGTCCATTCCTCATCGGTATAGTCTGTTTTGTTCCAGGTCTCACGGCTGGGATAGGCTTCGATACCCAAGAGTCGGGCATCGCTGCTGTAGCCGAGTGTGAGGAAGGCGTTTTTCTGCTTGAGCACGTTGCTGCCGCTGCCGTCGGGCGAGAAGTTCATCAGGCAGGCCTGCGAGCAATAGCGACACAGCCAAGCCACTTCCTGCTTCTCCTCGTCGGTGACACCGTCGACCCAAGCCAGCGAGCCAGCATCAGTCCAGGTGGTGTACTGGTCGCGTATCAAGCTGTAGTCCATCGTGCGGGCAGGAAGCGAGGGAACTTGGGTATAGTAGTAGGAGTTTTGGTAGCCTACCAGGGCTGGCATCTCGGTCGGGTATTTCCAGAAGTTGACAATCTGTGCCATGGCCAGTCCGGCGCAACCCACAGAACTGCGCTCGCCATTATAGGTCGGGCACTGGTAATTAAAGGGGCTTTGTTGTGCCCAGTTGATGTTCTTCAACAGTGGGCTGACGGCTTTGACACGCTTCGGTGCCTTGTTGACGGTGAGCTCACCATTGTAGTTCTGTACCTTTTCAATCTGTCTCTTGTACATGTTGAGGTAGCCCTTGGTGTTCTCGGGCAGATTGTTCATGTCCAGGCTACCCGTGGTGTTGTAGGCCAGTACCTGGTTGGCACGGTCGTCACCGGCGATGATAACCCAGCCCCCACCGTCAAAGTTGAACACATAGAAGGCATTACCCTCAACGCTTGATTTCTCGACATGTGACAGCTTGATGGCATCGGCCGATGCCGACTTGAAGGTTGTGCCTGCGATCACATTTTTCTTGCTGATGAAACTCTTGGCAGCGGCACGAGCGGCATTGATGTCGACGTTGCCTGCCTGCACATTGGTTGCAAACATTGCGAGTGCTGCAATAGCACTTGCCGTAACGAATCTCTTGAGTGTCATTGGACTAATCAATTAGGTTATAGTTAAAGTAGTATTAAGAAATGTACGGTAGTTTTGGATTTGCAAATTTATGTGTTTTTTTTTATTTGAGCGAGAAAATCACAAAAAAGTAACTTTTCTTATCAAAAACAGTAACTCCTCGAGCCGATATGTCGGAGCGAGGAGCCTGATATTCAAGAAATGATGTTCTGAATGAGTTATTTTAGGAGCAACTGGGCATCGCCATAACTCAAGAAACGGAAATCATGACCCATTGCGTAATCATACATCCCCCGCCAACGGTCTTGGCCCACAAAGGCGGCAACAAGCAACAGCAGGGTGGATTGCGGCTGGTGGAAGTTGGTGATCATGCCGTCCACGATGCGGTACTGGAAGCCCGGGGCAATCATCAGTTGGGTGCTGCCCATGTAGGTGTCGGCACCGTGGCGGTCCAGGTGGTCGATGATGTTTTGCAGGGCCTGTTGTGTTGAAATGCGGCACGGGGTGGAGTAGGGCATCCATTGGGTCACGGTCAGAGCCTCCTCGTCGGCATCGGGTTTGTCCTCGAGAATCTGCCCGATGTAGTACAGGCTCTCGAGGGTACGCACGCTGGTAGTGCCCACGGCAATCACGGGGCCAGCGGCATTGATAATATCGGCAATTACGCTGCGCGGCACACTGATGAATTCATAGTGCATCGCATGGTCGCCAATGTGCTCGCTCTTGACGGGCTGGAAGGTGCCAGCGCCCACGTGCAGGGTGATTTCGCGGCGCGAGATGCCGCGCCTGTCACACTCGGCCAGCACCTCGTCGGTGAAGTGGAGACCAGCAGTGGGGGCGGCGACACTGCCGTCAATGTGGCTGTAGACGGTCTGGTAATCGGTCGTGTCGCTCTCCTCGGTGCCGCGGTTCAGGTAGGGCGGAATGGGGATCTCGCCCACGGCTTCGAGCACGTCGGCAAAGGTGCATTGCCCGCCGCCGTCCCAGTCAAAGGCAATTTCCCAAGCATGCCACGCTGCTCG
>Ga0247611_10002633_pt1 | contig 28324 bp, 37 predicted proteins | sample 177DNAGHGhighgp2_FD_192422 | JGI IMG/M metagenome (GOLD analysis project Ga0247611, IMG submission 192422) | Sheep rumen microbial communities from Palmerston North, Manawatu-Wanganui, New Zealand - 1770 DNA GHGhigh gp2 | ecosystem: Host-associated > Mammals > Digestive system > Stomach > Rumen... | reverse complement strand
ACTTTAAGCCTTTAAAAGGTTTATGCCAAATATATTTTATTTTCATACTTTTTAATATTTTTTTTATTTGTTTTTCACCTCTTGAAACTGTTCTACAAGAGCATCCATGACCAGCAAGATGTATATGTGGTGTTTGTAAAAAATACTTTTTACATTTTTTACAAAAAATTTTCACTTTTACTTCGGAGCCTTTATATTCAACTAAATCGTATTTATATTCATTACCGTGAACCAATTTTGCTTTCCTTATAAATTCTTCTGTTGAATAACTTAATTTTTCTCTTTTGCACTGTGGGCACCCATGTCCGTTTTTTAAATCATTTGGTTTTATTTCAAATATAAAACCCTTATGGTTTTCATTATTACAAATAACTTTTATTTTTGTTAAAACACCTTTATAAACACTCAAACTATAATCATATCCATCAACCTTATAATCATCCAATGTTTTTCTTAATTTTTTTGTTTTTTCTCTTCCACATAAAGGGCAGCCTTGACCATTTAAATGATCTGCTGGTCTTTGAAAGAATATATAATTATGTTTTAAGCATTTAATTTTTACTGGTGTTCCTGAATTTATATATTCTACTTCACTATAATCATAATTTTCTTCTCCTTTTAGTTCTATAGCTTCTTTTATAAATTCTTCTTTTGTTTTTCTTTTACCTATCATTTCTTAATTTCCTCCAAATTTTCATCTACTAATTTAATATCGTTATATCCTGCTTTTTTATACAAATTAATTCTCATTTTACTATGTTTAGATAAGAATTTTGCTGTATCAAAAAAATCGTAATATGAAACGATTTCTTTCTCTCCTTCTTTAAAACGAAGTGAACGCCCAATTTTCTGCAATGTAGCGACATTTGATTTGCCACTACAAGCCAAAACCATTGCCTTCATATGTGTAATTGAAATACCCTCTTGTAAAATGGTAGAAGCAATTAATATCGGCAATCTGCCTTCATCAAAATCTTTGATATATTTTACTCTGTCCTCTATTGGAGTATTACCAGCTATAAATTCTGAGCCTGGTATCATTTCTTTTAATATTTCACCGTGTTCTATTAAATTAACCAAAACAAGAACTCCGCTACCATACTTCTCACAAATGTTAGCTACTATTTGATTTCTCTTTTTGCCGTTTACTATTTCTTCTGCATATGCAGTCTGATAATCAAAATACTCATCCTCCTTACACTCATTTTTTATAATATAAATATAAGGCTTTGCCATTACTTTATTTTCTATAAGCTCTTTACTTTCAATATTTACAGCAGGAGAACCCATAAATTGTCTTATTTTAGCATAGCCTAAATAATCACCATTTCTAAACGGTGAAGCAGAGAAACCATATTTTAAAGGACATCCATACTGCGATAAAAAGTTCTGAAATGTAGAAGCAGAGAAGTTGTGCACTTCATCCCCAAGCACACATTTATATTTTGATAAATCACCTATTTTTCCAACTGATTGAATTGTTGATACCATACAAAATCCTTCTTTTACTCCTTTACCAGAGCATATACCACAATCAATCCCATCCTTTATAAAATTCTCTTGTAACTGAACTGCAAGAGTTACTTTATTAACAAGTATCAGAGTTGGTAATTTTGATAATCTGATAAAGGCAGACATGATCGAACTTTTTCCAGCACTTGTAGTCGCGACTACAAGTGCTGTATTTGTATTTAACATTGCTTGTAAAGCTCTTATCTGGTGTTCTACATATTTAAAATTAGGATTAAAGAATTTCCTTAATTCATCGTGTGTCCATTCTTTCTTTTGGAAGTCAAAATGAGTTCTGTTATCTTTAAATTCTTCTATTTTTATTTTATTATCTCTTGAGAATATAAATATTTCTTTTGCCAATCCAGCAAAGCAAACAAAATAACCTTTTACTTCTTTTCCAAGACAAATATCTCTTTCTCTCTCTGGATGATATTTACCACCAAAAAAACAATTTTTAGTATCTTTGTAAGTAACAAACTTTTTTATCTTTTTAATTTCATCACTAGTTCCTGACATTATTATAGTCAAATCATTCAATATAACTTTCATATAAATTAAATTTACATCAAATAAAAATAAAAGTCAATAAAAAAAGCTACTGATTAAATCAGTAGCTAATATTTTTAAATCTGTGTTTTTAGTAATTGAATATTCCTTCTGTCTGGCAAGAACCATTTCTGCCATTTGTATGATCGTCTTTTAAATCAGGTGAATTTTCAGAAGCACCTTTGTTTTGAGTTACTTTGTTAAACTCCCCTGGAAGTGATGTTTTAACTGATGAATTTTTAGAAATTTTACTTGTTATATAAGCAAGCATTTCTTTTTCTTCTGGCGTTGAGGTTTTTTTACCTTTGGCAGCTTCCAAAAGACCATTCAATCTGTTAATAAGCTCTTTTGCTGTTTCATCAGAACCATTAGTAGCTACTGAATAATGATATCCATCATCTCCATCATCTCCACCTGCTGTTTCAGTAGATTTAGATGATTTTTTTTCATCATCTTTTTCACATTCACACTCGCTTGACTTTTTACCACAGTCTGGGCAAGTATCTTCCTCTTCCTTTTCATCTTTCTCTTCCTTCTCTTCTTCTCCTTCAAAAATATCAAAAGGAACTTCATAAGAAGGATTTTTTCCTAAATAATATAAAACATCATCTTTAAAACTTGACATATTAATTTCTCCATTATATTAATTAACTTATTTTTCCATTTGGTGATAAAGCAACTTTGATTTTGTAAGTTGGTCTGTTGCTTTTTGATTTATTTCTTTCTCCTGGTTTATATAATTCTTTTCCTTGTTCTTTAAGGAAATGATTGGCAAGGCCATTTAAAAAACCAACAAAAAAATAAGCTCTTCCAGGTTCATTAGATTTTCCAGCAGTTTCACCAGGCATTGTGTTTGAATATCTTCTTGGATTAAAACCAGTTTTCTTTTTTGTTGCTTTTTCCAAATTTGCAAGCCATTTTTCTGGTGATCCGCCAAGCCAGTCATCATACACTTTATAAATATAATCTCTGGCTACCTTTGATGAAATACTTCCACCTTTGGCTTTTACTCTGTTCATTACAGCACTTACAGTTCTTTCTCTGCCAGCTTTAAATTTTTGCCTACCATCATTTTTGTATTCTTTAAAAGCATGTCTTTCCCAACGCCAGCCTTTTGATTGCTTGACTTCTGATAAAATTTCTTCTTCAAGGAATTCAAACAATTCTTCTTCTAAATTATCAAAAATTTCATTTATTGTCATATTAATACCCAAAAATAGGACTTGCAGATACTGCAGCTTGTGGTGCAGGTTGCTGTGCTGCTACTGAAGCCGTAACAGTTTCTATGCTATCAGATGCTTTTGGTTTCTCTTCTTGAGTACCACCAAATATATCATTAAAACTCTCTTTTATTTTTTCAGGAACTAATTTAATAGTTTCTTCAAGTTTCTTAAGCAAAACATCTTTATCTTCCTGACTTAGAACCCTTCTATTAGAAACTTCAGGAGAATAACTTAAACTATTATTAATGAAATCAGATTCACTTGAGTAGTAATCAAGAATATTTCCTATACATTGCTCTACTCTGTTTTCTATTCTTTTTATTTCTGATCTTACAGCTATTTTATTAGCAATTTCATTTTGTTGTGGTTTTACAGCTCCACCAACTATATCAATTATATTCATATAAAATTCTCCAATTTTAAATTAACTTTACAAAAAAAGACTACAAATTAATTTGTAGTCTTTTTAATTATTTATAATTTTAAATTACAAGCTAAGGATAGAAATTGCTTCTTTTACAGCTCCAACATCTGTTTCACCAACATTTGCTGCTGTATCGATTGAATTAATCAAATCATCAATTTTATTAATAAGTTTTTCGTCAGTAGCTTTTGATTTAGCTGTTTCAAGAGCTTTTTTTATTGCCTCACAATCTTGTTCAGAAGCTTCTGGTGCTGGGTCTTTATCATCTTTTGTAGATGTATTTTCTTCTGTAAGATTATTTTTTGCTTCTGTCAGAACGGCAGAGTTTTCAATAATACCCTCAATAATATCTGTAATGTTGTTTCTTTTCTCCATAAGAGATTTATCACCAATTACAGAAAAACCAACAATTTCTTTTAAGTCTGCCTTTGAAAGAGCTGTAAGTGCCTGATTTTTTTCAAGCAAATCTTCCATAAGACCATTAGCGCCATCAACTGCATCTCTTGCTGCTTCTACAAATGCTTTTTTAAACTCTGCGTTTGTTTTAAGTTTCTTTGCTTTTGCGGCTACGCTTTTGTTAAGAACTTTATTTACATCTTCGTCAATAAGTGAAACTTTAACAGGGTGCTTCCAGTCAAAAATCTTAACATTTGACAAAGGAGCTTTGTTAATTCTTTCTTCATAAAGCCTATAAATTGTTGAGTTTCTAAAATCACTAACTTCTTCTGAAATACCAGCAAGTTCTGTATAATCAACAACCTCATCCATATTTTTTGAAGCAAGGGCTTCTGCAAGAGAATCCTCAAAAATATCAGAGTTTGTCTCTGCAATGTGCTGCTCATAAGCTTCTGTAAGGCTTGGCAAGCTGTCATCAAAATAATTAGAAATTGCTTCTTTTAAATTATCATTGCTTGATTCAAATGTAATTTGCTCAAAATTATCAAAAGAAAATGTATTTCCATCAAAGCTATATTTTGATTCATAAATGTTTCCAGTTGTATGATCTGCGAAAACACATTTATCCTCAAACATTTCCATAAGTACAGCATTTGCTGATTCGTTGATTATCTTTCTAGCAAGCTTTTCTACGTTTTTGTTGCTGTATAGCAATGTATTGTTAAATTTGCTTATATCCATATTTTTAAACTCCATTATATTATTAACTTTGTTCAAGTTTTTCAAGACTTTTCGCAAGCTCTATGCTTTTTCTTTTTATAAGGCTAAAATTTTTTTTATATATTTCTATTCTGTCAATCTCAAACTCTTTCCTAAATTCATTTTCTATGCTTAAATTTTCTACTATTATTTTTGGCCCTTTAACATCTTTAACCTTTAAAATATCTCCTCTGGCAAAATCTTTATATATCTGACATAGCATAGCTTTTTCTTTTAGCATTAACTTTTTCCATTCTTTTGAACAAGCCAGTGGTGGAGTAACCTCAGTACTATCAATTATTATATTTTTTTCTTCTCTTTTTTGCGAATATTTAGGAAATATTGTTTTTTGAGTTTCTAAAATATCACCAGCTTCAATTATTAACATTTCATTTGAGAGTCTTGATAATATCTTGTTAATTGTTTTATCGTACTGCATCTGAATTAACTTTTTTGTTTTTGTTTTTTATCACTGTTGGAATACCTTGTTTATTTTATTTCTCTATTAACTTAGTTAATAGAGAAATAAAATAAACAAGGAGAAAAAGATGAATCACAAATTAATTACATTGGAAAATTTAAAAAAATTCAAAGAGAAAACAATTGATTTAATTAATTCAAGTATGAACGGTGTTCTATGCTCAACGGCCGCTGGAACCCAGATAAAAGAAATCCCGGCATCAGCTATGCCAGGATTTGTGCTTTATGCAGGTGCTACTATCAATGTTTTGTTTCAGAATGCCTGTACAGTCAGCTACCCACAACTTAAAGTCGGAAATACAGCGGCAAGAAAAATCATGGTATACAGAGGCGGAATGCCTGTTTACAATAACGGGCTTCCAGCATCATCAGGAAAATGGCGAGGTGCGAGTACGGCATTTGATGAGGTCTGGCAGCCTTACACTACGCTTGAGCTTATGTACGACGGTATGAACTGGGTTGTCATGGGCGATCCGGTAATTGAGAACTATTTCGGTACGGATTTTGGCTATGAAAAAAAAGCGAACGGTTTGATTAAGCAGTGGGGAAAAGTATCAATCTCTGCAAATAATTATACAGATGTTCCTGTATTAGAATTTAAAACAGACAATTATTCTTTATTAACGAAAGGGAACTTTGAATATTATAAATACATAGATTGGAATTGTGAAGGAACAGGATGGGCATTATCATCAACTCAAATTCGTATAAGTAACTTAAATGATTATACATCACGATATTCTTGGTTGTTAATATCTTATTAAAACCAAGAATATCATTTGAGCGGATATTAAAACATATCTGTTTATTAGGGTTGTTATTAGATGTTAATACCCTATAGCTATCCAACTTTGCTTAGGAATATTACCATCTAAGACAGCATAGAAACCATCTTTTGTTAGGTTTCTTACATTATTTATATTTATACCAACGCCTTGTGTATATTTGCTATCAACAATCATCATTGAAAGTGCCATACAACAAGTATCAAAAGAAATAGGAAATGGAATTGTAGTGTTATGTGTGAAAGTTGTATAAAAAAATTGTATCAATAATCCGTTCAGTTAATATCCTATTGCTATCCAACAAGCATAAGCTTTTATAGTCGATGAATAACTTGTATCTGCTTTAAAACCTGTATTTGATATATATGTAACTGCTAAATCTCCTTGCAGTTCAAAACTTGATGAAGAATCTCCATATTTTAGCACACTTACAAATGGTGAGTCGATATAAGTTATAGTAAAAGATACTGTCATAAATTCATTTGCGTGAGATTCTCGTTTTCCCCACTGTATAAACAATCCGCTCATTCAAAATCGCATTTTCTAATACTGATTATATCGTTAGTGGCGGCTTTTGTATTGAAAGTATTGAAATCTCATTTATCTAATTTATTCAATAAAAAGCTCACTTAAAAAAGTGAGCTAATTAAACTACAACTTTAAGCTTATTTCTTCATAAAGAACATCACTTCCAGTTTTTGGCCCTGTTTTTTTCTTTGGCTTGCTAAAATAAGAATAAGTGTTTCTCTTAAAATCAAGACCACTTAATTCATTCTCATAAAACAAATTAAAAGAAGTTCTGTTTGTTTTTATTTCTTCTTTAACTCCACTTAGACTTGTTGCCATTTCTTTTATAATATTTGATTCAGCCGTGCTTTTTTCTGCTTCGTTAAGCTTATTAAAATCTTCAGCAGCTTTTATAATTTTAGCGAACTCTTCTTTGTTTTCAATCAGTACATCTTTTCCGAATATGTTAATTATTTTATCAGTTAAGTCTTCTGTATTAATTGATTGCTGAGTAGTTTGCTGCGGCAGCTCTGTTTGTGTAGGTGAAGTGTTCATCATATTATTTCCCATCATAGACGTATCTCCAACACCTGGCATACCAATTCCACCAATCAAAGCATTTTCCTGTGTATTAGCTGCCTGTGCTTCCAAATCTTTAAAGAAAATAAGATTGTTGATTTCTTTTTTTGTCATTCTCATCACATATTGTAATATGAATTTTTTAGGGAATAAACCAGTTCCTGTCATTGCTTGGATTAAATTCATTTTTTGAGACAAAAACTCTAAATCCATAAGTTCTTTTATATTTGATGGTGGCGTAAGTTCAATTCTAAAATTCTTCAAATCTTCTTTCTTCTTTTTCTTGAAGAACAGTTCTATCGCTGCCAGTTTTGTAAGTCCTTCTATTATATAAAACTGAATTCTTTCAGCAAACCTACTAAATTTTACATCTTGCATTGCAAGCGAGCCTCTTCCTGAAGAACCACTAGCTCCATCAGAAGTTGCTCCAAGATATTCAGGAGGAATATTCATAGTCCAAAGAATTTGATCCCTGAAATATCTAATATCATCAATATTCTGTAAAGCCATACCAGGAGACAAAGTAGTAATATCAGTTCCTTTACCACCATCCCTTACAGGAATAAATATATCCTGATTGATTGAAAGCGCGGCGGCCGTTCTGTTTATGTTTCCCCTGTCATCAAGTATTTGAGATGTTCTGTAATTATCCTTGATTTTCATTACATATCTGTTAGCTTCTGATTGTGGAAGATTACCTACATCTATTTTAAATACCCTTCTTTCTGGCACACGAGCCAATCTATAAACAACCATTCCATCTTCAAGAAGCTGAAGTCTTCTAAAGCATTTTACTCCTGATTTAAGTAAACTTCCACCGTATGGATAAAAATCTTTATCGTTTATCTTAAAATGAATAATCTGCCATGGCTCTAATTTATATACAACCTTTTCATCTGTTTTTGGGTCTGTTCTTGATAAAGAACTGAATGTAATATCATCCTGAGTAGTTGCATCTGCTGTATAAGTATAGAAAGCAAGTTTTCCATTCTTTTCAATTCTGTTAACTCTGTCAGTTTCAAGATATCTAATCCTTGCAATCATTGTTGGTTTTTCATATGAATCTGGAATTACCTCATAAAAATTGTCACCCAACTTACAAGTTTCGTAAATGATAGACCAAAGTTCTTTATCTATGTTAAGTCTGTCAAAGAAAAGATTATTAAGTATTTCTTTTATATCATCATCGTCTGAATAGCTTTTTAGGACATGGCCTTCAATATTTCGCTGAGAACAATCGTCAGCAATTTGCTGCAAGCCTCTATGAATAAAATTATATTCGCTCATTTCTTGGAATGTGTCATAATATTCTTTTCTGTTCTCTTTCTGTTTTTTACCTGTTAATAATGTATTATTTGCGACACCATAGGCTTCAAAATCGCCTAAATTAGAATTAATTATAGCATCAAGCTCTTTTTTATCCTTTTTTGATACTTCTGTTTTTACATTATCTGGTAAATCCTGAACTAAATTAACTCTTGACTGTATTTCTGATGCTTTTTTGAAATTTATTTCTACATCTTTTCCATTGATTAACATATTTAATTGCTCCAAACTTTAACTTTATTATTAATTAACTTAGAATTGAAGGCTTGTTTATTTTATTTCTCTATTAACTAAGTTAATAGAGAAATAAAATAAACAAGGAGAAAAAGATGAATCACAAATTAGTTACATTAGAAAATTTAAAAAAATTCAAAGAGAAAATCTACAACTACATTGACAGAACCGTTACACCAATTGGAACTATCATCCCTTATTTGGGTCTTGTTCCTCCTCCTGGATATCTAATTTGTAATGGGGACAATTTTGATAGGAATAAATATCCGGAATTATATAAGTTTTTAGGTTCTGATTTGTTACCAGATTTAGGAGAAATTAGTTTTGTAGGTAATGGAAGAAATTATACATACCCAATTCAAGACCATTATGAAGAATGTACTTCTGTTAATTTTTTCTCAGATGATCAAATACAGAATTTAACTGGAAATTTTACAGCACAGGTAGGTTCTGAAGGAAGTAATATAGATAGAGCAGATGGTGTTTTTTATAGAAATGGAGACGCCTCATATCTAGACTCAAATACAAGTAATAATCCTTATCCTAACGGCGTAGGCTTCGATGCTTCTCGTGTGGCACGAACAGGAACTACAACGCATGGAAAAATGCTTGGCGTTAATTATATAATAAATGCTACGGCAAAATGTCCTGATTCTCAATGGATTGTAGATGTGACTACTACTGATTCTAGATATAGAAAAGTTGGAGACTTCTTTATTTCTAATGTAGTAACAACAAATGTAAATTGGAAAAAATCACTTAGAGAAGGGTATGATTATTTATCAGTTAAAATTACTTATGCTGACGGTAACCACAAAAATGTAGATTTTTTTGCAAGACTTCTTTCATATGATGAACTGGAAACCATTTCAGAACCAGAAAGAAAAAGCAACAACAAATGGTATTGGACTAGCTCTCATAGCACCTCTAGTAATTTTGCGTGGTATGTGGACACAAATGGAAGTCTACAATCCAGAGACGACAACTTTAGTGATGCTAATGGCGGTATTTGCGTAGGATGTCGTATTAATGGTTTATAAACTACTTATTTTTACTTCATAGTTTCAATTTTGACTATTAACTGATTATGTAGCATCAAATAACACTACACAATCAGTTATATTTCAAACAGTTAGTTTTTTCTTCTAAGTAATTAAATAAAAATTGTCTGGCTTTCGGCTTCATTCTTTCTATATTCCATATTACAATGTTTTGCTTATAATATTTTATAATTTCTTTTATTTCTGCTTTTCTCTTTTCTGAATCAACTATTATTTTCATTTTATTGGCAGTTCCGTATTTTCTTAATTTAAGATAATTTTCTGCTATTGTTTCCTCACTTGGATTTACAACCACACAAATGCTACTATCATCTATTCCAGCAAAATGAATTATATTTAATAAATTCATTCTTTTAATTTTATTGATATATCCAGATTTTATAAGAATTTCATTATCCATATAATGAATATTAGTTTTGTCCTCAAAATAAACAGATAGCATATCTTTTGCCGTTTGTAAATCATTTCCGTTATACATAGAGCAAAAACTGTTTCCTCTTATCTGAAAGCTTTCTAAATCATCCAGCATTATTCTGTTATTTAAATATGTGTCAACATCAAAATAGAAATGCTGAGTGTATTCAGACAAGATTTTCAGTCTTATAAAATCAGATATATGTGAAGGGTTAATTTTACAAAAATCATCGCCATATACATTTTTTAAATAATCTACACTTTCTTTTACTATCGGATGCTTATAGTCATATACAACTACATTATATTCTTTTACCCAAGAATAAAGGCAAAGTTTAAGAAAATCATTGCTTGGCAATTTGTCTTCAAAATATCCATTGTCTAATGCATTTACTGTGAAAAAAGTTATATCATTCATTTTTCATCTCCAATAAAGATATATTGCCACAAATAGAGCATTTTTTATTATTCCTATAACATAAATGCATATCTTTCTCTATATTAAAATTTTTTATATGCTCTGGTCTTTTATAACAATACATAACCATATCTTTCTCTATATAAATATAGTCAAAGTCTCTTGAACAAAGTAAATTTTCTGTGATTACATACGGAGCTCCTTGTTTTTTTAAAAATTCATTTCTTGTAAGGAAATAAGAAACATTTTCATTGTCGGTTACTTTATACCTAAAATTCTTTTTTGTAGAACTACAATTTCTGCCATCAAGCCGTTTATCAAATAAATCCTCTTCTATTTGATATTCAAGATTATTGTTTTCGCACTCTTTCGCAAATTCAACAGTATGTTCACAATTAAAAGTATATACAGTCTCACATTTAATATACTTTACATAAGGTTTAAATTCCGCTGCTTTATTACAAAATTCTTTTATCGTTTCCCTACATTGTTCTGGATGATAACTTGCCGTAAGAGAAATTTTCTTTGATGACAAATTATTTATCAGCCAATCAAGAGGTTTTGAAAAATTTGTAGTTATATTTATTTTTTCTATAAATTCACTTTCTTGTAGTTTAGATATTAATTCTTTTATTTTATCAAAAATTGTTACTTCACCGCCTATTAAATCTATTTTAACCCTTTTTCCTGTATTTTTATATAATTGCTCAGCAATATTTACTACATAAGGCAAAGCATCAAAACATTTTTTTTCATCAATTTTAAAATTTGGATTTTCAAACACGAGAACTCTTCTTATACAATAAGGACATCTATAATTACAAGCATCTGTAAGCCTCCATTTTATAACAGCATTCTTATCTAAATTGTAAATATTCATAATAATTAAATATAAAATTATTAGAAAAAAAAGTCAAGTTATACAGTGGGAATTATTATATAAGGCTTGGTTTTCCAGTGTTATTAATTTGTGATTCATTTCAACTCCTTTAAAAAGCAAGAAAAGCTTGTTTATTTTATTTCTCTATTAACTAAGTTAATAGAGAAATAAAATAAACAAGGAGAAAAAGATGAATCACAAATTAGTTACATTAGAAAATTTAAAAAAATTCAAAGAAGAAATTCTACAAAAAGCTCCTATTTACCAAGCAGGATATGGTATAACAATTAAAAATGGGATTATTAGTATTGAAAGAACAAAAATTGGCAATCCTACTTGTCCTGGTTATACTTTGCATGGGGATTATTTTCTTTCTAATAATGCAGAAGAAGGTAACTGGGAAACTGCTATTTCTAGAAATGCTGTTGTAACAGTAACCCAAGCATATAATTATGATGATGAAATAAAAACTGTTACAGCTCATACACTTTCAAAAGAAGAATTGGAAACCATTCTTCCACCAGAAGAAAGAAAACTCAAAATTGATGATACATATTATACATATTGGACTAATACTCTTTTTAATGAATATACTAGCGATGCTTATGCTGTGAATGTTGGTGGAGATTTCGTCACTGTCGGTAAACTTGTTGGTGATAATATGTATATTCGTTTAGGATTCAAAAACCCGTTTATTTAACCTGAAAAATCGTCAAATAAAATTTAAAGTGATTTAAAAGTTCATCTAATTAGATGAACTTTTTCTTATTTTAAAATTTTTTTTAGTAATCGCAAGTTAAATAATGTATGATAAAATTAAGCTCTGTTAATTTAGAACATACTAAAGCTCAAAGGGGCTCGAGCTTTGTAAAAATTAAATTAAACAGTTAGTTTAATTTTTCATACATTTTTTTTGCACTAAGTATAAAACTATACTGAAAAATACAGCACTATAAATAAAAAATAAGCTAAGAGTATAAAATATTGTATTTGAGTATATAAAAACTACACTGAAAAAGTATACTGAAAAATATAATGTTTTAAATATAAATAAGATAAATGTATAAATTGTTTTGACCGGGCCCGATAAACGATTTATAAAAACAGGAGGTAAAAAAATGGAATACGCTTCAAACGCCAAAGCCAACGCAGCTTTGACAACAGGTATCATCGGTACTTCGCTCGGAGCAATTGCTTCAGCAGGTGGTATCGCAAACATTCTTGGTATTAAGCCAGGAATGGCAAACAACTCCACTTCAGATGGAGACAGACCAGTAACTCGTTATGAGATGGGTCTTATTCAGATGTCTAACAACAAAGACAATGAAATCACTCTTTTAAAATCACAGCAATACACAGACAAAGCAATGTTTGGTGTTCAGGCTCAGCTCGGACAACAGACAGCTTGGAATGCTACTCAGCAAGCTAATCTTGGCTTCTTGCAGTCACAGGTTAATGATGCTTTGAGCATTAGCAAACGCTTTGTTCCAAATGCTAATATTGCTCCTGGTTGGGGTCCAGTTCTTGTTGAACCGGCTATTGCGGCTGAAGTTGCTAAAACTTCTTCTACTACACCATCAACAACAGGTAACTAATTAAAAATCTGGGAGGATTAATTTCCTCCCAGTTTCAAAACAGGAGGTATTAAAAAAATGGTTACAAAACACGACATAATCAACGGAGTAATAAAATTTATAGAGACTGATATGGCAAAGGCATCTGGGGCAACTACATCTAAGCTTATAGTTCTTCTTGCTAAAAATGTATTGAAGAAAAATGAAAATGTAGTAGATTCTTTTCTTGAAAATCCAATTGCCAAAACACTTTTGACAGAACAAGACGGTATGTATGATTTAACGACATTAATGTCTGTTTTAAAAGATACTGCCAATGAAATGGGATGTATCTCACTTAATATTCCAAAAGTTCCTTTCCTTCTTCCAGAGGGAGATGAAATAAGGTTAAGTGTTGCTGACATTAATACAATTAATGATTACATTAACGAAGAAGCTCATATGCACGATAATACACATATGACAGCAGTTCCTGAGTCAGCTCAGAGGGTGGTTCTAAATGTTTAAAGAATTAAAAGAATGGCACGAAGAAGAACTTGCCGATGAGCAAAAATATATGGAAATGTCCAAAGTAGCACCTGAAGAGTATAAAAGCATATTCAGAGATATTTCAAGAGAAGAAGGAAGTCACGCCAGAATACTCGATATGATTTTAAAAGATTATAAAGAGCATTGTGAATGCGATGAAGAAAATTCTGAAAATCATACAGAAGATAATTCTGAAAAACAGACAGAAGACAAGTCTGAAAACAAAAACGAAGAAACTAAAGCTGATGAAATAAAGCCAACAGGAAACAGAGTAGTTCTTGTTTAAAAAAACTTATGGGAGCTTTGCTCCCATTAAGTTAATATTTGGAGTTATCTATGAGTTACATTTCAGAAGTAAAAATTAATAATAATGAAAACTTTAATTTAAAAGACACGCAGGCAATAAATAAAATAAATTTTAATGGAAAAGAATATAAACCAAATAACAACGGCGTTGTAGAAATTTTAAATGATTTAAATAGCGTATTTGATGAAAAAGACGTTTTACAATTTAAAGTTATTGATGATACAAGCGAAATAAATGGTGATACTGACAAAGAAAGAACTTTATACATATGTAATGGAAAACTTTATATATATAAGGAAAATAATTTAATTTTTATTGGTGGTGGCGAAAGATTACCATCTAGCTATTTTGAAACGGAAAACATTGATTTCAGTTATATTTCAAAAGAAAACAATATAAAAAGAAAAACTTTTTTATCTTGGCAAGTATTATATGATTTTTTAAATGAAGGAAATGCCAATCCTGTATTTAATTTTGATGGAACAGTAAACTATACAAATGTTGTAAAAAACGAAAATTACGAATATGTTTATAATTCAACAAGTCATCCTAACAGACCAAAATATAAATTAGTTTTAGTTGGCGACACAAATAGTATATTAAAATACTATGAAACTGAAAATAGCACAACTTATAAAACATATACATTCAAAATATATTCTAAACTTACAGAAGAAGAAAAGCAAACAAACAATGCTTTTGCAAGATCAATATTTGATGAAAGATTGGAGGCGTAAATGGCAGAGGAACATAAACCAGTAAGCAAAGCTTGGGTAGAAGAGCAATTTAAAAATTTTTGGGAAGCTATTCAACAAAGAATGAATATAATAACATTGGATAGTAGTGGTAATCCAATAATAACAATAAATAATAAAAAATATAAAATAAACGTTGAACCTATAAGTTAATATAGAAGGAGAAATAAAAAATGATTTTAACAAATGCTTCAAGCAAAACAATAACACTTTTAAATGGTAAAAAAATAAAACCAAAAGAAACAATTAATATAGATATAAGTAAAAGTTCTGAAATTTATGAACAAGTAATGTCACTCAACAAATCAGGTCTTATTGATATAGACTAATTTTTTACTTAGAAAAGGTTTTATGCTTATAAAACCTTTTCTAAACTGTATAGTCTAACTTTTGTTTTTCCTTTCTGCGTAGTTTCTATTATATTTCCTTCTTCATCAGCAACATTATATATAAAAGGAGTAAAACTATTTGAGGTATTTTTTACTACTTCACCATCAACAACAGTTGTATTGTCTTTTAATATCTTAGCTCCATTACTTAATTCTTTTAAAACATCTTCATCATTATAATCAAATTCTGTTTTACTTGGATAAATAGTTCCTGCATATAATTCTTTATAATTATAATCAATATATGCCCTGTCTATTTTTAATTTGATTTGTCTTTGTGAAAATTTATCCTTATTATCACCAACATCAACAGATGATAAATTGCTTATGTCTGTTGTTTCTATTAATACAAATTGTCCTTTGTATTTTGTATAATAAGGTCTATGAAAAGGAGTTGCTTGTAATATTTGAGTTTGTAACATATCAGCTTGTCTTTCTGTTAAAGCAGTTATTGTTACAGTATAATCTAAGCTGCATATTATTGGCGCTCTCATTTGAAAATTTCCAGTATTTCTTTTTAGTGATATCCATTTCCAAGCTCCCATCTGCTGCTCTTTAAGCAAATCAATTCCTGATTGATAAAATGTTATGAGAGGCCCTACATTTTGACCATTGGCAAATCTTTCCTGTTGTTTTGCAAAGGCAACAGGAGCAGTAGCATATACAACCAAAGGTTTTTCGTCATCTGCCATTTGAAAATCACATACAACATTTTCTATACATTTTTTTACACATAAAGCATATTCTTCTAAGGTTATTAAATCATTAGTCATATTTTACCCCAAATTATATTTATTGTTAAAACCGTATTGATTATTTTTTATGAACTCTACAAAATCAGAAGGCATACCATCTAATTTAGCAAGATTTATAAGTTCACATTGAACGTTCCAATTTATATATCTTCCATAAATATCATTCCTAGGATAAGCTCCTACAACTTGATAAACTCTCCCTCTGTCGGTAACAATTATATCACCGTGTGTTATTACATCACTTACATTTTTATAAATAGAATTGTTTAAATTTATTTCCTGTTCTCTTCTTGGTTTTAATTTTAAAAAAACTTTATCAACGAAAGAAGCTTCTTCATTTATTCCATCATAATTAATTTCTATCAAATTCTGTTTTTTTAATTTATCTATTATTTTATATATTTTATTATCAATTTTTTCCTCAAATAATGTTTGTCTAAAATTTTTTATTATAACTTTATCATTTGTTATTTCTATTTCAAGAGGTTCAAGTGAAATATTTTTTATTTTTAATTTTCCAGCAGTTTTCTGTTTTAATTCAGTTATAATATGAACCATCCTTCCAAAGTCATATTCTATTTCAAGAGTTTCTTCTGTTTCTGTAAAATTTTTAACACTAAGTTGAGAAACAAAAGTGTTTGATTTATATATTCCTCTTTGCTCAAAATGAGGCAAATATACTCTTCCATTTGTCTCTTCTTTGTATACTTCTGACAGTTTTGTTTCTATCTTATCAAGCTTAAATACATATGTTTTTCTTCCTGTTGTCTGAACAGCTTTGTCGTGCTGATCTGCTATAAACTGTGTATAAGCATTTCCTTGTAATGTATCTGTATAATTAAAATTTAATTCTTCTGCCATATTTTTAACTTAATCACCAGACCTTTACAGAATTAATTACTGCCGTTATATTATTTCTTAACTGAGTTGAATTTATATCAATATTTATATTGGTTTGCTTTTTATTTAATTTTTGTAAAAAGTAATCTCTTTGATCCGATATTGGATAACAATAATTTTCACTTATATTTGAAAATCCAGGATTTACTATTTTAAAATCACACATGTTAGCAGCATATGTTCTATAACAATCTCTTATTAAGCCGGGTGCTTTATATTTTAAATAATTATAAAACATAATTGGTGTTGCTATAACATTGTTTGATTTTAATGAATTTATAGTCATAAGCAACCATCCAAGATTTCCAGCGGCATTATGAAGCTGAATTCCGTGAACATACCATTGATTATTTTTTTGATAATTTCCAAGGCATAATATTGTAGGATGTGGATCTGTTTTCCAATTTGTATAAGTTCCAGAAATTATACTTCCAAATACAAAGTTTTGTATTGGTTTATTAGCAGCATTTATGCCAGATATATAATTCATTATTCTTGAATAAAAACCCATAAAATTATCTTTTTAAAGTTAATTACAAAAGGGATGAATATATGGATATTAAAAAAATAAAAAGCGATGCTAATACAGACTTACAAAAGCTACAAAATTTATTATATACAATAAATGAACTTGGTTATACTGAAAAAATAGAATTGGCAAGCGGAATTGTTCTTGATAAAATCAAAGCAGATGATGTAACAGTTTTTGATCACAATACTTATTACTATTTTTTAATAAATAGTTTTGGCATTGAAAATATTGGTAGTGGTGAAGAACCAATCATTGATAGATTTTATTATGTTGTAACAAAATCAAGCATTAGTGCTGTTATAAATAAATTAATTAAAATATATGTTGATTTTTTTATACTAGACAAAAATTATAGTTACGATAATTTTAATAACACATATGCAAACAATTTTAAAAAATTTAACGACCTAACTATAATATATAAAAAAATAGGAATTGATGATATTGGAGCTTATAATACTAGTGGTGTAAAAATAGAGTCTCCAACAATTAATGATATAGAAAATTTCGCAGAGTTTGTTTATTATGGTAATATAAACAATACAAATTTAGAAACTTTTTTAGAAGATATAGAAAACAGTTTCAGGCTTTTAAATAAATACAGAAACATATCTGGAAGTAGTTTGATAAGTTCTCTTAATTTTTTAAATGGAGCCAACTTAATTAAATTTGATGAAAATAAAAGCATAACAACTGTTTTTACAGATAATTATGTTGAAAAAAAAGTAGAAGACGCAACAATCGACACAGTTATTGAAAAACTGGCAGATAATATAAAATTCGAAAATGTCTCTTTTCCAGATGGTTCAGATGGTTCAAAAAGTTGGGAAGAAATGTCATCAGAAGAAAAATTGGATTGGCTTAAAGACTTTTTCTCTTTTTCAGATGATGTCAAATATGTAGATAGATTTGTTGGAAGTAATGGTACTTATCGCTTTTTTGATTCAGGTGCTATAAGCAGATTACAGGCCTATGTTGATAACCAGCTTGAAGATTATATAAAAAACAGAACTTCTATAAAAAAAGATTTTGCCGCTGAAATTTCTTCATTAAAACAAGAAATTTATTCAATCAAAGATGAATTATATAACGGAACAACATTATATAGTAATGGTGAAGGAAGAGTTGGAAAACTTGAAACCAAAGTAAATAATTTAGAAAAAGTAATTAACGAAGCAAGTTTTGCTTTATCAAATACAAAATTTCCAAAAAATGCTGATTATATATTTACAAATAATTCAGGAAACGCTTTTGCTGGATATCTGGCGGACAACATCAGCCTTAATGAATATGTTCCAGTATCTTCAAATGCTGTATATAATTTTTCTAAATTTTTTGCTAAAAGTGGTGGAAATGTTGGGTTTGGTAAAACAGCTAAAATTGTAACAAAAACTTTTAACAACAGTAATGCCACAAGAGAATTACAAAATTTTAATATAAATGGTAATAATATACAAACAAGTTCTAAAATTATTTATATACCAGTAATTTTCGAAGGTAGTCTTACAATTTATTTTGCCACATTACCAGCAAATGTAAGAGATAATGTTTTATTGATTAAAGACAGTGCTTTGACATCTTATGATAACAATATATATACTTTGTCAAATACAATTACAGGAACATTAAGCGGAAACAATTTAACCTTTGAAGAAGTTACCGATACAAGTATTGTAAAGGTAGAAAATGGAAAAAGATATATCGCTTTGCTAAATAATAGTGGAACTTTAACGATTAGTAAAATTGTATATACTAATAACTATGATTTTTCTTTTGAAGTTAACGATGAAGGTATAGTTTTAAATAAAAATTTAATTGCTGATGGTTGTAATTTTACTTTTTCAAGTAATGATGATATTTTGTTAGATTTAATCTAAATAAAAAAAGAGAAGCTATATAGCTTCTCTTTTTTATAACACACTTTTTATTTTTACGCAATAGAATTAGCAAGAAGATACCACATTTTTATCTTTCTTCAAGATTAGAATGCTTTGATAATTGACTTGCTAATAAAACAACAAGTCTATAACAAGGTTTTGGATAATTTGATTCAACCATGTCATACTGAAAATGAATTATTTCTCTACCAAAATTGTTTGCTTTTTCCAGGCATTCTTCCAATGTAGCTCCATAAAATGTTTCTAACATTTAAAATCTCCTGTGTAAGTTATATTAGGATTTCTAATCGTATCACTGGTTGTTGTCGTCAAACCATAATAAATTGGTTGTGGTTGATAACAGTTTATCAAACTGTTGACGATAGCCTCTTTCATATCTTCTTCGAGGTTTGATGCTAAAACAGCTTTTATCAAATTATACTTTGAATAATTTACTTTTTCCATTTTTTAGTCTCCTATTCAATAAACGCTATAGAAAGTGCTTCAGAATCAATAATCTTGATTGTCTTATTAGTAAATCTTGTGCATGTACCATCACCATTCCAAAGCTTCCCATTTCCAGTTATATGATAAACATAAAATTGAATTGGGTTGCCATCACTTGTAAAAGTTAGTAAAGACTCATCTTTGTGAACTTCTATGCTGATATAAGCATCTTCCGCTTCAAGCATTACTCTTCCACCATTATCAAATTGAATATAAGATACATGACTTGGAATACCGACATTTGAAACTGTTTTCTTGGCAGTATAAGCACTTGCGCTTATACTAATACCAAATATCAATAAAATTGTAATAATACTTTTTCTCATTTTTTTCTCCTAAACCTTCTAATGCATTCTTCCTAAGTTATCATAAGTCCTCTTTTAATCCTGCTAAACTAATTCCTACATCAGCACCATTTTGGGCGTTAATAAACACATTCTTTTATTTTTAATAAAATTTCTTCTTTTGACATTGTATAAGGAATTACAAGTAAATTGATATTATTCTTTTGAGCATATTTTCTTTTTAACCAATCATTATGTCTTTGTATTTTTAAATCTTTTAGCATCTCATCATTAGTCATTTTTCCACTCCAATTTACTTTTTCATAATGTTGTTTGCCATTATATTCAATTAATAAATTTTTTGAACTTATATAAAAATCATAACTTAATTTTCCAAACATTCTTTTCCATCTTTCAAATTTTATATTATTTTCTTCTAAAATATTTTTTATTATTTTCTCTCCACTGCTCTCATTACATATTGGACATCCACTTCCTTGTAAATGATTAACAACTATCTGCATAAAATATTTTTTATGTTTTTTACAATAAATTTCAACTTTTCGCATAATTCCTTGATAATTTACCTTTGAATAATCATATCTATTTTTATGTATAAGTTCTGCTCTTTTTATAAATTCTTCTTTTGTTAGTCTTTTGTTACAATCACATCCTTTTCCATTTAAATGTGAATATACCAATTGTTTTTTTATTTTTCCACATACATTACATTCATATGTGATATAATCATGACTGTTTGAAAAATCTAAATCCAAATATTTATATTTATCACCATGAATAGTTTTTGCCCTTTTCAAAAAAGCTTCTTTTGAAATACTTTCTTTTTTATTTGCTCTTTCTCTTCCACATTTTTTACAGCCACTTCCACCCCAATGATACTCTGGTTTTTGTTCAAACCACTTTTCACATTTTTTACAATAAATCATTACTGGGACTTGTTGGCCTTTGTATATTACTTTTGAATAATCATATTTATCACCGTGTCTTTCTTTAAACCTTCTAATACATTCTTCTTGTGATATCATAAGTCCTCTTTTAATCCTGCTAAACTAATTCCTACATCAGCACCATTTTGGGCGTTAATAAACACATTCCCACTAGGGGTTTGTTTTGCTTTTGCTTGTTCTAGTTTGGCTTGTGCTGATATTATGTTTGCTATTTGTGCCATCATTTCAACTTTTATTCGTTGCGAATCAAGCAACGCCATTTTTGAAGCATCACTTCTATCTTGCCTAAGAGCTAATGGTTTGTAAAACAAATCATAGATTTCGTCTGTATTCTTATTTACTTTATTAAATTGATTAAGCATTATATTGGTAAGCTCATCAATTGTATGCTGCTGTTTTTCAACTTCTTCTGGTGTTGTAATTTCTTTTGTTTCTTTTTTTACTTCTTGAAGCTGATTATCAATATAATCCAATGTGCTTTCAATTTCGTTTTTATCTATATTTTCTTCATTATCTGAATTTATAAATTCAGCAATTTTTTCCAAATCAACCTCTTCCATAATCTTCTCCATCTCTTTGCATTTTCTCTAACTCTGTCATTTTATTTTGTTCAAAACCGTGCTTCTTTTGACCTATCATTTTTCTTTCTACTTCTGCCATTATTTTATCTCTTAATCCGCCAGGATAAGGTATTTCTTTATTATAGTATTTACCCAAATGCTGAAAGAAAGAGTTTTCAACTTCGCCAGTACTTCTAAGTGGATTTACCAGCATCTTTCTTTCAATAGTTTTATAGAATTCATCAGTATTAAACATAATATTATCTTGCTAAACTATAAAATTCATCTTTGTATTTACTCATCTCTTCTATAAAAGCTTTATATTCCATTGATTTATATCCATAGCTTTTAAAAGCTGAGGTAAGATCTGCTTTTCCTACAATTTTTCTATTCTTAACTAAATATTCAATAAGTATAGAAGTAAGTTCTATATATCTTTTTCTTTTGTCTTTTAAATAATGTCTGTTAATTATATTAAGAAAAGTTCTTTCCAAATCTTCAAAAAAAAGATCGTAATTTATTTCATCTTTTGCCGATAAATCATAGCAAACATCAACATCAGCTGTAAGCCTATGCTTATAATTTTTTAATGTAAAATTAAGAAGGTGTCTTTTACAAATAATACTAAACAAATCAAACGCCGTTCCTTTGTTTGGAATAAAATTTGGAAGATAAACCCACATTGCCCTTAGAGCTTCTGCTTGTAATTCATCTACGGTGTCAAACCTCCAAAATCGATACTTGTTAATAATCGCATTAGCTATCAAAAACAAATTACCCATTATCTCCTTTTCAACATCCTTAGGAGCATTCTCTCTGTTTATACAAACTCTTTTGCCTTTCTCATTAACACCATATTCCAAATAAGGCTGGTATTTATTGATGATTAAGTCTTTGACCAGCTCCTCGTCAAAATACATATTTTTCTTTTTAACAACCAAAGTTTTTAGTATTTCATTTTTTTCTTCTGGTTCTTCTTGGTCTAAGAGTTCTTCATCAATCTCTGTTTCATCTACATATGAACTTTCATCATACTCACATTCTTCATCTTCTTCATCATAATAATTCATTTACTTTCCTCTCCAAAATTTTATCTATATTTTTAAACTCCTGATATGGAATTGTTAAAAAATTAAAATTCTTAGCATATTTTCTTTTTAACCAATCGTGATGTAATTGCCTATGCCACTCGTGTATTGGCTTGTTGAAAGAGTTGTAATAATGCTGCTGACCTTGAATTTCTATTAACAGATTTAATTTTTCAATATAGAAATCATAAGTCAAATAATCTATATCTTTTAAATCTTCAAAAAGTTTGTTTTTCACAAACTCAATATTATTTTTTACCAACCATTCTTTTGTTTTTACTTCACCAAAAAATCCATTACATTCAGGACAACCTTGGTGCTGGTTTATATGATTATTCCAAGTTTTTACAAATATTCCGTGTGTTGGGCAATTTATTTTTACCTTACTGCTTATTCCATTTTTATCTGACAAACCATAATCATATTTATAGTTATGAACTTTATTTGCTCTTTGTATCAATTCATTTACTGAATAGGTTTTCATTTCACTATTTTTTTCATTGGCGCATAATTTACATCCGTGTCCTTGTAATAAGCTGTTTGCTTCAATTTTAAATTCTTTATGTTTTGGGCATATAACAATTATTTTTTTGTCATTTCCTTTATATTCTGTTTTACTAAAATCATATTCTGGAAAAATTTCTTTTGCCTCTTTTATATAATCGTAATTTGATTTCAAATACATTTTTCTCAATTTTTCTTTCATGCATTCATTACACTGATGCTTTATGAAATTTGTTGGCGTTTTGTTTATTAAACCGTGTTTTGAGCATTTAAAAATCGATTTATTTTTCATTCCATTAAATTTTATAAGTTCGTAATTTTTTAAAAGTTCTATATTTTCTTTTCTAAATTCTTTTTCTGTTTTCGCTTTCATATTTTTATTTATTTTAAACAACATAAAAAAATTTGTCAATAGTTTTATATATAAAGAAATATAAAATAAAAAACCGACGGATGCAACTTCGTCGGTTTAAAAAAAAGGATTAAGAATAAAGGATTACGCATCACCAAAATGCGATAATTTATTTTAACTTACTTTATAAAAAAAGTCAAGTTATTTATTCACTTCATAATTTCTATATTCAACAATCTGCTGATTAATTCTATTAATGTCAAATTTAGATGAAACAATTTCGTTATCAATCAACATTGTTGAAGTTAAAATATCCGAATTAGGTCTTTTACTAAATCTTACGCCTACACTATCGTCTTTTTTAAATCCATAATAAATTTCTATAAATATTTTAGATTTTTTATCAAGCTCGGATTTAAGTTTATCAAAATTCTGATTAGCACATAAAGTTGCTACTTCCAGTGAAAATTCATCAAACATATTTTCACCTTTGGATTTAAGTTTTGAAAGAGCTTCCAATATATCATCAAATGATTGAATATTATCTTTTTGATTATCACTAAGAGACATTTCTCCTTCAAATTTTTTAATTATTTTATTATCATCATCTTCTTCATTCTCTTCTGTTGTTATTGATGATAACTTAAAAGAATCTACATCAATACCATTTGTTTGATCTGGTGTTTGTTGGCTTAAATCTTGCTGCGGCTGCTGGTTAATTTCTTGTGGCTGCTGTTGATTTAAATCCTGCTGCATTTGCTGATTTGATGCTTGCTGACTTAAATCTTGCTGTGGCTGCTGATTTTGAATTGGCTGCTCTGATTGTTGATCAATTTCTTGCTGCTGTGGTTTATATAATTCTAAATCAACTTCATAATAAACTTTTAAGCCTTTTCTTATATGTTCCTCAATAACAATTGATCTGTCAAAAATTTCTTTAAATTTCATTACTCTTCTCCAAATTCTTCGGCTATATCTGTTAGTTTATTTACATAATAAATAAAATCATTGAAATTATCAAAAATATAATCTCCGACTTTAATAGACATATTGTCTTTATCAACTAAAACTTTAATTAATTTGCTGTTAATGTTAAAACTTCTATTTTCCATTTATTTCCTCTCATATTTTTTATTGTTATTATAAGCTTGCTCTAATAGTCTTTTTGGAATTTCTTTGCCATAATATCTTCCAACTATTCTTTCAAAGGCTTTATAGCAAATAAAATTATCCATTTTGTTTTCATAATATTTACTGAATTCTTCGTTCGTAATTTTTTCAATCTCTTCTGCTTCTTTAATTCTTAACTGTTCTTTCTCATCTTCTATTATTTCTTCTCTAACTCTTTCAAGCATACTGTTATAGTATTTTTTTAATTCGGCAAATCTGAATTTAACCTTCATAAAAAGAGAAAGCCTTGGTGTTAATTTATCAAAAAGATTATTCTCTTCAAAATAAGAGAATATTACAGTTATACATTTTTTATCTTCTTCTGAGAGATTGTTGAACCATTTTATTTCTTCAGAACTGATATTATATTTTTTACCATAATAATTTTCCCAATCTGACTTAAATTTATTTAATGTATTATCATTATCAATGATATAGTTGTTTTTCTCAATATCTTTTTCAATTTCTTTACAGTTTTCTTTATCGATTTCATTGGAAATCATTTGAAGTTTTTCTTCAAGTTTTGATAAATCATAGCAAATACCAACTGTTGCAAAATATCCAGTGTAAGGATCTTGTTTTTTTATTATTGAGTAATTCAATAAACCTTTTGCTTTCAATCCAGTTCTTCTTCTTGAAAGTGTTTTTGAAGAGACAGTTGGATCTAATTCTGCGTCTGTAATTGCATATCCTGGTCTATTTTTCATTACTTTTATAATGAAAGCCATTTCTAAATCTGAAATTTCCAATTCTTGTTGAAACTCTAATAGTAAATTGGAAACCATAACAAAACCATTTCTTTGTAAGAAATTTCTAGTTGGTGAAGCAAATATCTGTTGCATCTTTTCTCCTTTTTCTCTAACTTTATCACTCTTTGTTTTTTTTGTCAAGTTCAAAATAAGCTTGTATTTTTTTATTAATTTGGTCTAAATCTATTTTTTCAAAATTAAAAAAAAGTTGTTCATTTTCAATATATATTTGGCAGCTTTTTTTAAAAGCTTTATGTCTAATTATTAATTTTATTAAATTTGATTTTTCTATATCTAATTTAAAATCAGCTAACTCCAAATAGTTTATAACACTTATAAAATTTGTCAATAAAATATCAGACTGATATTTATCCTCAGAAGAATAAATAATATCTTCCAGCTTAGAAATAACTTTTTTCTTATCAACCATTTTTTACTCCAGCTAGATTTCAAGATTAACTTTTTATTTCGAAAAATAAAAATTTCGAAATAAAACTCTAGCTAATTATGTTAATTAGTATTAGTAAGAGCAGACTTTCTTGTCCGTCAAGGATACCAAAAGTGTCCGCTCGGTTTAATTTTATTTTAAGAAAAATAAATAAATTTGTAAAGAAAAATAATAAGACTATTTTTTAAAAGTTAAAATCATAGAGGATTGATTATGATTTTAACAGAAACATTATTCAGAAGTTTTAATAAGAGTAATAAAATAATAATTACAGAAGAGCAGATAAAATTAAATAGTAATGTAATGAAACAACTTAAAGATGGTCTTGATAAAGCTGTTTCCAATAAAAGGCACATTCAAATACTTAGTCATACGGATTTAGATGGAATCACTTCAGCAATTGCAATAGTCCAATATTTAAAACGAAAAGGATTTTCGAATGATAATATTACTGTTACATTTGGACAATACGGTGATAAGAAACTAAAAATAAAAGAAACACCAACAAAAAATAAAGCCGTTGTAGTTTCAGACTTTGCCAAGATAAGTACAATAAAACTTTGGGATGAGTTACAGTTCCTTTCCGATTTTGGTTTTAATAAATACAAATATAAATTTGTAAATCTTGTAAACACTCAGGATTTTACAAATATGAGCTTTGATGAATTTAAAAAATGGCTTGATGATAATTTTGCCATAAAACCAAAAAAGTCAGAAGAAAAATTTGACAAATCAGCAAAAGATATTTTAGAATGTTTAAAACTTTATTCTAAAATTAAAAATAGAAAGGAAAATCCAATAGAAAAAATTACATTCAAAAACTTAGAGAGTTACAGGCTTCAGGATGCGGATCCAGATTATATTGTTGATCACCATAATAATGACGATAATAATCTAAGAGGAGCAAAAGAAGGATTGCTTGATATTGAAACACCTTCTAATGCTGCTGCATTAGGAAAAATACTTGGAGTTTTCAGTCAGAAAGACTTAGATGCCATTAATATGATTGATGGAGCGCAGTATGATAAAAATGAATTGAAACGTGCTACATTCCTTGATACAAAATATCCAGCAAAAACAGAAGAAAGAGCTTTGGCAATTAAAATAAACGCTTATATTGAACAAGCTACAAAAAAAGATAATAGAACTGCTGAATTGATTGTTAAAAATTCTGGCCCATCTTTAAAATCATTAGCAGAAACTTTGGAAAAAGCTTTAAAAGTAAACACAGCAAAGGTAAAAATACTTGATGCTCTTACAAAAGGTTTTGAAGTTCCAGAAATTGGAACAGATGGAAAACCAGTTATGAAAGCTGGGAAACCAGTAAATAAAAAAGTTACAGGCGGAACTGAAATTTACAATTATGTAAAGAAAATTATAAATACAGAAATTCCAAAAGAATTTATGGATGAATTCAACGCTCATAAATCTGGTAAGGCAATTGATGGAATTGATAAGAAATTGTTTAATCCTGAATCAAGCTTCTATAAAAATAGAGAAGGAAAAAAACTTGGAGAAATGGCAAATTTTGAGCAGGTTAAAGGAAAGGCTGACAGAACAAATGCTTTGACAAAAACTGGCTATCTTACAAGAAAAGAAAATGAAGAACTTAGCAATTTAATTAAAAAAGGAAGCGAAAATTTAACTGATGAAGAAAAGGAAATTTTAAATAAAGAAGCAAAAACAAAAAAATATCAGGAAGTTTTCTTTAAAATGAGAGATAATCTAACTGATGAAGAAAAAAAGAGGTTTGATTATTTAAAATCTAAAAAAGGAAAAATTAACCATGTTTCAAATTTTGCTATGGTAAAAGCTGATACTTTTGCTGATTTGAAAGATTATCCAAGTAGGTATGCTGCTGCTCTTTATTCTTCAAAAGGAAAAAGATTTCCATTCACAATCAAAAGATATAGTGATTTTATTCAGGCTTCTAAAAACCCACTTTATACAGGAAGTGTTGATTTTGCGAAAGTTATGCCAGCAGTTAAAAAAGTCGTTGAAGATTATCTGAAAGATTTGGTTAATAAAAAAATTATAAGCAATTGGGTAGCACAGCACGTAATAGACGGAATGAATTATAACTCTGGCGGACATAAAGCAATTCTTAATTTCCAAGGGTTTGATGAATTTAAAGCTCCAAGCAAATCAAGGAATGCTGCTTATGAAGCCAAGGAAATGATTGATAGAATTAAAAAAGCAAATAAATCAAAAAATGAAAGAGAAGGAAATGACAAAAATAAAAATAATTTCTCAAATCTTTCAGCTAAAACTTTTGGAAAACTTAATAAAGCAAATTCTGAAATCAAAAAGATTGAAGAATTAAAAAAAGATTTGATGGATAAAGTAATGGCCACTATTATGAGAGAAACAGAAAAATTATTCCCAATTTCAAAAGAACATATTAACTCTTTAAAAGCTGATGAGAATGATAATGAGCTTGAAGATAATAGCGAAAAATAATTACTGAAACCTTAGACCTAGATAAAAGACTAGAAATAAATCTAGTCTTTTATTTTTCTATTGACAAAAAAAT
>Ga0247611_10002632_pt1 | contig 28327 bp, 27 predicted proteins | sample 177DNAGHGhighgp2_FD_192422 | JGI IMG/M metagenome (GOLD analysis project Ga0247611, IMG submission 192422) | Sheep rumen microbial communities from Palmerston North, Manawatu-Wanganui, New Zealand - 1770 DNA GHGhigh gp2 | ecosystem: Host-associated > Mammals > Digestive system > Stomach > Rumen... | reverse complement strand
GAGGAGGAGGGTGTCACCGACGTATGGTTCACCCCGCATGTGATGGAGGATGTTCCGAATACGACGGAAGGGATCCGGGCCCGTTTCGAAGAGCTGAAGGCCGTGTATCAGGGCGGGCTCAAACTGCATCTCGCGGCCGAATACATGATCGATACGCTCTTCGAACAGCGGCTGTCCGCGAAGGACCTCCTGGAGCATGGGCCGGAGACGGTGCTGGTGGAGACATCCGCCATCGCCCCGCCCCTGAACCTGTGGGAGATCCTGGAGACGATGTTCAAGAGCGGATACCGTCCCCTGATCGCCCATCCGGAACGCTACCATTACATGGACAGGGACGATTATCAGCGGCTCTATGACATGGGGTGCTACTTCCAGTTGAACCTGCCTTCCATCATCGGGTTTTACGGAGATGCCGTGCGGGAGCGGGCGCAATACCTGCTGGGCAGGGGAATGTATGCCATGGTGGGCTCCGACTGCCACCGCTACCGGGCCATCCGGTCGCAGTATGCGGCGCGGGAGCTGAAGAAAGACACCGTTGACCGGCTGTCGGGTTTGATGGCCGAGTCGGTCGGGATATAGGCGGAAGTCCGGTCTTCCTGGACAGGAAGGCTCCTTCCGTCATCTTGGCCCGTCTGTGCTGAACAGGCGGGGAATATAAACATACCCTATTATGAACATACTGGTTTGCGGTGCCAACGGACAGCTCGGGACGGAGATGCGGAACGTCTCCGCCGGGTCTTCCGACCGGTATATCTTCACGGACGTCGCTTCCCTTCCCGGGGTGGACACCGTGTATCTGGACATTACCAACCGGGATGCGGTCCGGCTCATCTGCGAGTCGGAGCAGGTGGATGTCATCGTCAACTGTGCCGCCTATACGAATGTGGACAAGGCGGAGGAGGATCTGCCCATGGCGGACCTGCTGAACCATGTGGCGCCGGGCATCCTTGCCTCGGTGGCCGCGGAAAGAGGTGCGCACATCATCCATATTTCCACGGACTATGTTTTCCAGGGCGATATCGCCCTCCCTTGCCGGGAAGACTGGCCGGTGCATCCGAACGGGGTGTACGGGGCTACGAAACTCCAGGGCGAGCGGGCGGTCCAGGAGGCCGGCTGCAGCCATCAGATTTTCCGGACGGCCTGGCTGTATTCTCCCTACGGGAAGAATTTCGTGAAGACGATGCGGCAGCTTACGGCCGACAGGCCCGTCCTCAAGGTGGTCTTCGACCAGGTCGGGACGCCCACCTATGCGGCGGACCTCGCCGCGCTGATCCATAAGGTCATCACGGAAAGGCTCACGGACCGGCAGGGCATCTATCACTTCTCCGACGAAGGCGTATGCTCCTGGTACGATTTCGCCTGCGCCATCCGGGACCTCAGCGGGAACACCTGTGACATCCGTCCCTGCCATTCGGACGAGTTTCCTTCCAAGGTCCGCCGGCCGCATTTTTCGGTCCTGGACAAGACCAAGGTCAAGGAAACCTTCGGCGTGGAGGTCCCGCACTGGTATGAATCCTTGAAAAAATGCATTGACAGACTATGAATATCATCCAGACAGGCATCGAAGGGCTCGTCGTCATCGAGCCGAAAGTGTTCGGAGACGCGCGGGGGTATTTCTTCGAAGCGTTCAACCAGCGGGAGTTCGAAGAGAAGGTGGGACCGGTCCGCTTTGTCCAGGACAACGAGAGCAAATCCCGGTACGGGGTCCTGCGCGGGCTCCATTTCCAGAAAGGGGAACATGCGCAGGCGAAGCTGGTGCGTGTGGTGAGCGGCTCCGTGCTGGACGTCGCCGTGGACCTTCGGGAAGGCTCTTCCACCTACGGGAAATGGCATGCGGAAGAGCTCACCGGGGAGAATCACCGGATGATCTTCATCCCGCGGGGTTTTGCCCATGGGTTCGCCGTCCTCTCCGAAGAGGTCGTCTTCCAGTACAAGTGCGACAACTTCTATTCTCCAGCAGCCGAAGGCGGCATCGCCTGGAACGATCCCGGCCTGGGCATCGACTGGCGCCTGCCTGAGGCGGACATCCTCCTTTCCGAAAAAGACAAACATCATCCTTTCCTCCATGCGTAGAACCATCCTTGTCACCGGCGGAGCCGGTTTCATCGGCAGCCATGTGGTCCGGCTGCTTGTCAACAAATATCCTCAGTACCGGATCATCAACCTGGACAAACTCACCTACGCGGGAAACCTCGCGAACCTCAGGGATATCGAGGACAGGCCCAACTACCGTTTTGTCCGGATGGACATCTGCGACTTCGAGGGCGTCCTGAAACTCATGCAGGAGGAAAAGGTGGACGGCATCATCCATCTCGCCGCCGAGTCCCATGTGGACCGTTCCATCAAGGATCCCTTCACCTTCGCGAGGACCAATGTCATGGGCACCCTGTCCCTGCTGCAGGCCGCCAAGGCCTTCTGGCAGCCGCAGGGGTGGCGCGTCTGTCATTCTGAGCGCAGCGAAGAATCTGTTCCCTGCCGCTTCTACCACATCTCCACCGACGAAGTGTACGGCGCCCTGGAGATGACGCACCCGGAGGGCATCGAGCCTCCTTTCACGACCAAGGCTTCCAGCGGGAAGCACCACCTTGCCTATGGCGAGAAGTTCTTCACCGAGGACCTGAAGTACCAGCCGCACAGCCCCTACAGTGCGGCCAAGGCTTCCAGCGACCACTTCGTCCGGGCCTTCCACGACACGTACGGGATGCCCACCATCGTCACGAACTGCTCCAACAACTATGGCCCCTACCAGTTCCCGGAGAAGCTTATCCCGTTGTTTGTCAACAACATCCGTCACCGGAAGCCGCTCCCTGTCTATGGAAAGGGCGAGAATGTCCGTGACTGGCTGTATGTGGAGGACCACGCCCGCGCCATCGACCTCATCTTCCACGAAGGGAAGGTGGCGGAGACCTACAACATCGGCGGGTTCAACGAGTGGAAGAACATCGACATCATCAAGGTCCTCATCCGTGTCACCGACCGGCTCCTGGGGCGTCCGGAGGGTGCCGACGATGACCTCATTACCTACGTGACCGACCGCGCCGGCCACGACCTCCGCTACGCTATCGACAGTACCAAGCTCCAGCGCGAACTGGGCTGGGAACCCTCCCTCCAGTTCGAGGAAGGCATCGAGAAAACCGTCCGGTGGTACCTGGACAACCAGGAGTGGCTGGACAACGTCACCAGCGGCGAATACCAGAAGTATTACGAGGAGATGTATAAGGGGCGGTAGATGGCCAGCCTGAAGAGGAATTTTTTCTATAGCGCGCTGCTTACCGTAGCGAACTACCTTTTCCCCTTGATTACGTATCCGTATGTGTCGAGGGTACTGGGTGTGTCCGGAATCGGAGCCTGCAATTTCGTGGACAATATCATCAACTATTTCCTTGTTTTCTCCACCATGGGGATTTCTGTGCTTGGAGTCCGGGAAATCGCTGCTGCCCGGAATGACAGGGAAGACCGCAGCCGGGTTTTTTCCAGTCTGTTGGCCTTGAATGCGGCAACCACGTTCATTGCCGCCATTGTCCTGATCCTGGTCATTTATGTGGTGCCAACCCTCGCTCCTTATCGCAGGCTCCTATGGATTGGTGTGGCAAAACTTATTGCTAACAGCCTGTTCCTTGAGTGGCTGTTCCGTGGGGTCGAGGAGTTCAAGTTTATTACGAACCGTTCTATCCTGATCAAAATCCTGTATGTCGTTTCTGTTTTCTTATTTGTCAGGAAAGCGGAGGACTATTGGATCTATTTCCTTTTGCTTTCCCTGAGCGCAGTAGCGAATGCACTGGTGAACTTCATCTATTCCAGGCACTTTGTCCGTATCTCCCTTCGGAACATCCGGCCGGGAATGTTTGTCCGTCCTTATTTCCTGCTGGGAGTGAACTATATCCTGACATCGATGTATACCTCGTTCAACGTCATCTATCTGGGTTTTATTCAGGATTCTGTTCAGGTCGGCTATTATTCTTCTGCTACCAAGGTGCTTTCCATCATTACAGCACTCTTTACGGCCTGTACAACCGTATTGCTTCCCCGAATGAGCGCTGTCCTGTCAGAAGGCAGGGAAGAGGAATTCAAGTCGTTTGTTGATAAAACGTTCAGCATCCTTTTTTTGGTGGGGATTCCGCTGGTCTTCCTGATCGAAATGACTGCGGGCGATATCATCCGTGTCTTGTCCGGGGCTGGTTATGAAGGAGCCGTCATCCCATTGATGATCGTTGCGCCTTTGGTCCTGATTATAGGATTGGAAGAAATCTTGATCATCCAGGTGATGATGCCGCGGAAGATGGACAGGCGGATTTTGATCAATTCGGTCTGTGGAGCAGTTGTCGGGCTTTCTTTGAACCTTTTGCTGGTCCGGACCATGAAGGCGGAAGGGTCTGCTATCGTATGGCTCTGCTCGGAGTCGGCTGTTTTTCTTTCTGCAGCTTGTGCGGTCTTTGGCAGAAGGGGAGGGCATCAGTTTCCGTTACGCCGGCTCATAGAGGATGTCCTGCTATACGGGCCCCTGATGATCATCCTGTTCCTTCTGCAGAGGTTGCCTGTCCCGTCTTCCTTTATCAGGCTGGTTCTTTGTGGTCTGATGTCGGGAGTATATTTCCTGGTTGTCTCCTGCTTCATTGTCAAGGATCCTGTAATACTCGGCGTTATCCGTTCCTCCTTGAAACGAAAGGCTGCATGAACAAGACCATCCGGATTCAATTCATGGATTATTGGTCCGATTTCCCGCAGACAAGGGAATCGTACCTGATTCTTCGAATTCTCCGAAAGCATTATGATGTCAGGATTTGTGATAATCCGGATTATGTGTTTTTCTCGGCATTCGGGGAAACTCATTGGAGCGTTCCCGATCGTTGTGTCAAAATCTTCCATACAGGAGAGAACCTGGTACCGGATTTCAACGCTTGCGATTATGCCATCGGTTTCGAGTGGATGGATTTCGGTGACCGCTACCTGCGCTTCCCGTTGTATCTTTTCTACAAGCGTTCCCTGCTGGAAGCTGCCAGAACGAAGCATGAGCTCCCGGAAGGCTGGAACTTGGCGGAGCAAAAACCGGGATTCTGCAGTTTCGTGGTAAGCAATCCGGACAATCCCGCGCGGAATGAAGCATTCAAGATTCTTTCCCGCTACCGTCCTGTGGATTCCGGGGGGCGGTATATGAATACGGTGGGCGGACCTGTAAGTGATAAACTCGCTTTTGATTCGACTCACAAGTTCTCCCTGTGTTTTGAAAATGGTTCTCATCCCGGTTACACGACAGAGAAAATAGTCGAAGCATTTGCTGCGCGGACCGTCCCCATCTACTGGGGCGATCCCGAAGTGGCACGTTCCTTTAACCCCGACAGTTTCATAGATGCAACCGGTTGTGGGTCATTTGATGAGATCTTGCCTCGGGTACAGGAACTGGACCAGGATGATGAAAAGTACCTTCGCGTACTCCGGGAACCGGCTTTCCAGGCGGATACCCCTTCATTTGAGGCTGAGTATGCCCGCTTGGAAGCGTGGCTCCTCTCCATTTTTGAACAGCCGTTGGAATCTGCCTGGAGGCGGAATCGAAACAATCAGGGAAAACTATACGTCAACAAGCGTTTGATGCTGGGAGGCTGGGCCAACCGACGTGCGATTGGAACGATGATGGGAAGGCGTGTTCTGAGTCTGATTAAAAGATTGGGACGATGCTCGGAGTCGTAATTGTCAGTTATCACTCTGATGATCTGACCGTTCAGTTTGTCCGTGGGCAACTTCCCCGGATTTCCTTACCCTGCCAGGTCGTGGTGGTCGATAATGGCGCCACCCCGGACGAGGCGGCTGCCCTTCAGGCGCGAATCCCGGAGGCCGTTGTGATTCCAGCGGAAAACCGGGGTTTTGCTGCCGGGAACAATATCGGGATCCGCTATCTCCTGAAGAATGGCAGGCCTTCCCGGATTCTGTTGACAAACAATGATATCACGTTGGTGTCCGAACGGGTTGTTGAGACGCTGTCCGACGTGCTGGACGCCCATCCGGAAGCAGGGATTTGCGGCCCCGAGATTATCGGCCTGGACGGATTCCGACAGGGACCGGAGCCTTACCGGAGTATGTGGAAGCATTATTTTTGGATGTATGTGTCCACACCCTTTCTGAGGCCGAAGACTAAACGGCGTATCTTCGATCTGGATTATTCGGAAAGGGCGTCGGCCGGCAGGCATGAAAAACTGGTCGGAGCGTTCATGCTGGCTGATACGGATGCACTGGTCGAGGCCGGTTTGTTTGACGAGGGAACATTTCTATACGCAGAGGAGAATATCCTGTCCGCACGGCTCTCAGCCATTGGAAAGTGTTGTTGGTTCTGTCCCGATGTCAGGGTGATTCATGCACAAGGACAGACAATCGGAAGGAGTTTCAATGCTCGTCGGCAATCCTGGCTGCAGTGGGAAAGCATGTCGTATTATTATCGGAAGTACAAGGGCTACAGTGCCTTATCAACGGCACTGCTGTCATTTTTTTTCCGGCTTATCACATACGTTAGATGAGTAAAGGGACCTGGGGAGTCAGCAAGAAGAAACGGTTTTACATCGAGGTATGGATTTTCCTGCTGATGTTGTTCTCCGTCAATTTCTTCGAGATTCTCCCCATAACAAACCTGATCGGTCCGAATGGACCGTTTACTTTCTACCTTCTGTCACTGTTCTTCATGTTCACCTTTAACAGGCGGGCATGGATCAGTGATTCTGCCTCTTGGCTGGTCCCTCTATGGTGGCTGGTCCTGGGAATTGTCCTGTCGTTTATACCCGCTTTGCTGTATTATGGGCAAAGCTTTACGCAATCGTTCTTTACGAACCGAAGAATGTTCGAACTGGCCGCCTTCCCCATCCTGATTGCCATGCGGCCCAACGAGCAGGAACTGCGCTCCCCTTTGTATGCTTTTTCGGTCGTCTATCTGGTATCCTGCATCTTCATATCCTTCTTTGCTCCCGAATGGGTTCCGCACGATGAATCCCGGAGTTTTATTGAGTCAGGAGACTATATCCATACACTCTCGGGAATCCGGATTGTCTTTCTGGCTTATGTCTTTGCCTTCAACCGGGCGATGCGTCAGACAAACTTGAACAACATCGCAATGGTAATGTTCCAGTTTATCGTCATGTTTATCGCACAGAACCGGACTACCCTCGCTGCTGCCGTCATTGTTGCCGTATATGTCCTTTATACCATGCGGATGAATTCCAATAAGCTGATTATTATTGCATTTTTGGTTATTTCTGTCCTTCTGATGGCCCTTTATACGGCCGGTCAGTGGAATAGTCTGTATCTGGAAACGATCAGTCAGCTTACTAATCCGGAGTATAATCGTAACAAATCAGTGATGTATATGGTCGCCTCCCGTGACTGGATTCGTTATCTGCTCGGTGACGGTTTTATTTCCGCCAATGTGAACCCTATCCTTCACGTCTTGCAGGATAGTGGAATCTATCATTCGGATGTGGGTTTTCTCGGTTTCTGGCATCAATATGGGGTTATTCCTACGATTACTATCATTGTACTTACTATCAAGGGCCTGACCCATAAAAAGTCTTTTCTGGTCAAAGCTTCCGCCATCTATATTATCATTGGAGCCGTGACATTATCTTATTTTGCCTTGAGTGAGACCCTGCTCTGGCTTTCAATCTATATGTATCTGTACTATTCGGCCGATCTGGAGAGGTTCCAGGAAAGAATCGTTATCCGTCAGCGTTGGGCCGGATGGCGTTACCGCTCTATCTCCAACTTATGATCAGTTGTCTCCTTGTCCCGCTCCTGTCCGTCCTGATCAATATCCGGTCCCAGTCGGATTTCGATTCTCTCCAGGTGCGCCTGGACAGTGTTCTCCGAGCTGGTCAACCGGAGCGGATCGAGATCCGGTTTCATCCTGGAGTCTATTTCTATCGAGAAGGACATATCACGCTGTATGATGTACATAGTCCCGGCACGGAGATCGCTTTCTCCGGAGAGAACTGCACCTTGATTGCCGAAGACAACGGACGGGGACATCATTTAGACAATAATTATGTTGATTTGAAATTATGTGAACCGGTGGATGTATGGTCTCCTGTCCGTAAGGCGGGAAGTTGGCCGGTGCCCGTTCTTTTCCGCCCCAATGAGTATAAGATCCGGTGTCAGGAACCGGACATTCCCCCGGAACAGGCGAAAGACCTGTGGGTACATTTGACACAGTGGTTCATCGCTCCTTTTTACCCTGTCGTCGAAATCCGGAACGGATGGTTGTATTTCAGAAAAGACCGGGAGTATGAAACAGGTATATGGGCCGAACTTCGCTATGGAAGATGCCTGCCCCGATACATCCTTTGTGATAAACCGGAGCGTAATGACCTTCATGCCTGCACGGTCTCCCGTTTCCTGACGGTTTCCGATACCCGCCTGAAGGGACTTTCCATGGAGAATCTGCGTTTTTTGGGAAATGGGGAAGGGAAGAGCCTGATTTGCTTTGACCGGTTCCAGGCTGATTCGGTTTTGGTCTCGGAGTGCTCTTTTTCGCATATCCGTTCCCATGCGATCCAGGTTTCATATACGGATCACGTCTGTATCAAGGACTGTCTGTTTTCCGGCAATTACCAAAGTTGTATCCGGGTCATGGAAGGAAGTCGCAATGCCAACATCCAAAAGAACCGGTTTATCGGAAACGGCAGGATGATGACCAATGTGCCCCTTGTCTTCTGTCGTGGTGTAGATTACAGGATTCAAGACAATTATTTTGAGGATTTTTCCTATTCGGCAATAGGATTGGGAATCCACTTCACTGAAGAAGATATCTACGGGACCTCCGGAATTGTCGAGCGCAATGAGATTTGTCAGTCGGAGCAGTTCCGGTCGGGTGTTTTCCGTTCTCTGGTTGATGCTGGTGCTATTTATATCGGAACGAACAACACACGGACTGTCGTGCGCAATAATTATATCCACGACATAGACGGTCCCCATTACAATCGGGGCATCTTCGCTGATGACGGGCCGAAGAATGTCACGATCGAAGGGAACACCGTTCTTCGGATCTATAACGGTTACTGTATCGATCTTCGGAAGTGTCTTCGGGTCAGTCATCTCCGTGACACAAAGGTGCCGGATCCAAATACAGGGAACCGGATATCCGGAAATATCTATGACGGTCGTGTTCGAATGTATATCCGGAAGGATGATCCGACATCTTACGTCGGTGGAAACAGAAAAGTATGCGAATAAGTGTCATCATACCGGCATACCAGGCGGAAGACACTATACGGGGATGCCTTGATTCCATCGTCGGACAGGCCGATCAGACCATTGTCGTGGATGACGGTTCGTCTGACGGAACGGCCTCTTTGGTGGAAAGTGAGTACCCCTCGGTCATCCTGGTCCGCCAGGAGAATCAGGGTGTTGCGGTAGCCAGGAATACAGGAATGGGTGTTGCCCAGGGAGATTATATCGTCTTTTCCGATGCCGATGACAACCTTTATGCCGGGGCATTGGCGAAAGCGAAGGAATCCTTGCGTGATGCGATTCCTGATTTGGTCATCCTGAGGAGTTTTACTGGAGAGACGGAACAGTACCCCTGGATCGGTCGCTTTGTTCCGGGTCATGATTACGGGCTTGAGGATATTGTCGGGAAAGGGTATGTCCGCGGATCTGTATGGGGGTGTTTATACCGGCGCGCTTTTCTGGAAAAGCACAATCTTTCTTTCCCGGGGGGGATCAGTATGGCCGAGGACCAGCTTTTCCTCAATGCGGTCATTGCCAGGGGGGCGGTCATTCGTTTCCTGGATATCCCGTTATATCATTTCAATGTCCGTTCCGGGAGTTTGTCCCGGAGTTATGGCGACCATTATTTTCGCCGCCTGTCGGATGCCCTGCTGGAAGCGCCCCGGATGATTCCCGATACCGCGCTTTGCACGCATGTCCAGCTCAGTATCCTTCTCGGGATGGCCAAGGTGGCGGTCCTGACAGGTCGCAGTGCTCGATGGGTTATGCGGAATACTGAGCTCGAGAAGGCACTTCCCCTGTCTCTGTCCGGTCTTAAGAAGGGGCGGCTTGTTGCCCGGCTTACCAATCTTGGTTTTCCGTTTTTGTATGATGCCGTGCGGATCAGATTGCTGTTCCAATGAAGCGCCCCAGGATTCTTTTCGTCATGCATATGCCCCCACCTGTTCACGGTGCAGCCGTGGTGGGTGCACAGATTCGAGACAGTCGGCTGATTCAAGAAGAGTTCGAGTGTCGTTTTGTGAACCTGTCCACATCCGCTTCTCTGGAGGATATTGGAAAGGGTCGTCTCAGAAAGGTGTTTTCCATACTCCGGATACTCCGGGATGAGTGGAAGGAACTCTCGCATTGGAAACCGGACTTGGTGTATGTGACGCCGACATCAACTCTTCCCGCTTTATGGAAAGATTTCGCGGTTGTCTGTCTGGCCCGGAGAAAAGGTTGCCGGGTTATTCTTCATTTCCATAACAAAGGTGTTGCGTCCCGTGCCGGCCGATGGTTGGACAATTGGGTTTATCGAATCCTTTTCAGGCGGGTCAGCGTAATTCTTCTCTCCAGTGCTTTGAAAGAAGATGTTTTGAAATACGTCCCCGAAGAACAAATTTATGTTTGCCCCAATGGTCTTGATTTCCAGCTGGATGAATCTAGTACGGAAAGGTCTGTTCCTCGGTTGCTGTTCCTGTCCAATCTGCTTGTTGCAAAGGGCGTCGTGGATCTATTGGATGCCTGCAAGCTGATGATGGACAGAAATATCTCCTTCGAATGCTGTTTCGTGGGCGCTCCCACTGCCCGTTTGCAGGAGAAAGACTTCGAACGTATGGTGCGGGAGCGGGGCCTCGAGCGAATTGTCACTTATGAAGGTCCTAGATATGGAAAGGAAAAGCAACGGATATTGCGGCAGTCTGATGTTTTTGTCCATCCGACTCGGGAAGACTGTTTCCCGCTGGTGATCCTGGAAGCCATGGCTTGTGGTTTGCCCGTTGTGAGCACAGAGGAGGGGGGAATCGTAGATGAGGTTGAAGATGGGGTGACAGGCTTTTTGTGCCGGAAAGGGGATCCGGTCTCTTTGGCTTCCGCTGTGTCTCAGTTACTGACCGATGCATCTCTCAGGGAACGGATGGGGCAGGCAGGTCGGGAACGTTACAAGAAGCTCTTCACGGCAAGCTGTTTTGAGCGTCGTCTGGCAGAAATACTACGTGCCCATGTCTGATCTGTTCATTACAAACCAGTTGGTTTCTTATCGGGAGGATCTTTGTACAGCCTTGTCGGATGCAGGTTTCAGAATTCTCCGTTATGAGAATGGAGACATTCAGGTTACAAGGTTCCATGGGAAAGTCTTTCTTCGCTCGGCAGTCCGATTGCTGGAAAAGAATAAACCGGGCGTTGTCATTGTCCCGGAATTTTCGGGGATCAGTCTGCAGGTTTCCTTGTTAAAAAAACGGTTCGGCTTCAAACTGGTCTCCCTGTGCGACGACAGTATGGATATGATTCAAGGGAATGATTTCGTGTGGACGCACCGTGTGGCCAGACGTCTGCTGCCTCCTCACCTGGACGGTATCATCCTTCATGGCAGGGAAGTCTGTAACTGGTATCGGGATCGATTCGGAATTAAGGACTTACTTATGCCGATTATGCTGGACGAGCAGCGATACCGGGATGAATTGAGACGTGTCCTTCCCTTGTCGGAACAGATCCGTCCGGGCGGAAGGCCCGTTGTTGCCTTTGTCGGGCGGTTTGTCGGATTGAAGAATATTCCGTCCTTGATTCGGAGTTTCGAGCCATTCCGTGATCGTGCGCAACTTGTATTGATTGGAGACGGGCCGCAAAGGGAACAGTTGAAGCGTATGGCACCGTATGCCGTGTTTACCGGTATGCTGTCCGGCGATGATCTTCTTGCATGGTACAATCTCATTGATATCCTCGTCCTGCCCAGTACGCAGGAAGCCTATGGAGCGGTGACGGGTGAAGCCTTGATGGCCGGTGCCAAGGTAATTGTATCCCGCAGAGCCGGTTCCTTCGATCTCGTCCGGGAAGGACAGAACGGTTATCTGGTGGATCCGATGAATGTCGGTGAGCTGACTGCGCGGTTGAATGACCTGCTGTCCGGAATGGTGGAAGACCGTCCCTTGGCGCTCCGAAACAACCTTCATCCGTACCGGTTTGCGGAATGTGTTGATGGACTGATTAATGGTATCCGTTCTTTATGAATAATAATACATCAGATTTGATCAAGGCGCAGGTCGCCGAGTCGGTCAAGGTTAAGCAGGCTTTGCTGGAAGACGATGCAGTGGTCGCAAAAATCGCTGTCATTGCTGACAAAATGGTGGAAGTCTATCGCTCCGGGCATAAGACTCTTTGGGCCGGGAACGGTGGCAGTGCGGCCGATGCGCAGCATATGGCGGGAGAGCTTGTCAATAAATTCTGTTTTGACCGGCCGGGTCTTCCCGCTTTGTCATTGTCTACGGATACGTCCATTATCACGGCTGTAGGAAATGACTATGGCTTTGAACGGCTGTTTGCCCGGCAGATCGAAGCACAGGGGAAGGAGGGGGATTTGTTTGTTGGAATATCCACTTCCGGAAAGTCACCGAACCTGGTGGAGGCGTTGTCCGTCTGTCGGGCGAAGGGGATCATTTCCGTCGCCATTGTCGGAGCCAATCCCTGTCCCATGGATGATTATGATCATGTCATCCATATCCCTTCCGTGGAAACGCCTCGCATACAGGAGTGTCAAACTTTGATCGGCCATATCCTGTGCCGGATTGTGGAAAGCCGTTTGTTCGGGGAGTGATGACTGGAAATGCTTTTCAACTCGATTGAATTCGCCATCTTCCTGCCGGTAGTGTTTCTGCTCTACTGGTTCGTTTTCAACCGGAACCTCCGGTTGCAGAATCTGTTTGTCGTGGTGGCGTCCTACGTCTTCTACGGCTGGTGGGACTGGCGGTTTCTGCTGCTCATCGCTTTCACCTCGTTGTGCAGCTACGGGAGCGGCCTACTGATTGAAAAGTTCCGGGATACACCCCGGAAGGCAAAGACGATCAATGTACTGAATATCGTCATCAACCTGCTGATCTTGGGCGTATTCAAGTACTACGACTTCTTTGTAACCTCCTTTGCCGACCTGTTCCTGGGAGGAAGGACGGAGGGGCTGCTGTTGAAGGTGATTCTTCCCGTGGGCATCAGCTTCTACACGTTCCAGGCGCTGAGCTACAGTATCGACGTGTACCGGGGGAAGTTGGAACCGACGCGGGATGTCGTCCAGTTCTTCGCCTACGTGAGTTTCTTCCCGCAGCTGGTGGCGGGTCCGATTGAGCGGGCGACGAACCTTCTTCCTCAGTTCGCGAAGCCCCGGACATTCGATTATGATACGGGGGTGGACGGGATGCGTCAGATACTGTGGGGGCTGTTCAAGAAGATGGTGGTGGCCGATAACTGCGCGGTCTATGTGGACCAGGTGTTTTCGTCTTGGGAGACTCAGTCGGGAAGCACCCTGCTATTGGCGGCCGTCTTTTTCGCCTTCCAGATTTACGGGGACTTCTCCGGCTATTCGGACATTGCGATCGGCACGGCGAAACTGTTCGGAATCAAGTTGATGCGGAACTTTAACGTGCCTTATTTCAGTCGTGATATCGCTGAATTCTGGCGGCGTTGGCATATATCCCTGACAACTTGGTTCCGGGATTATGTGTATATTCCGCTGGGCGGCAGCCGCTGCCCGAAGGCGAAGATTGTGCGCAATACCTTCGTGATTTTCCTGCTGAGCGGCTTCTGGCACGGGGCGAACTGGACGTTCATTGCCTGGGGGGCCTATCACGCGTTGCTTTTCCTGCCCCTGATTCTGACGGGCAAGAACCGTAAGTACCGGGACACCGTTTCGGAGGACCGCCTGCTGCCTACCTTGCAGGAATTGGGGCAGATGCTGTTGACCTTCTTTCTGGTGGTCATGGGATGGATCATTTTCCGGGCGGAGAGTATCGGGGAGGTCGGCGGGATTTTTACCCGCCTGATCTCGCAAAACTTCTTCAGTCTTCCTTTCATGGGTTCAATACTTCATGCTGCGTTGGCTTTTGGGGGTATCGCTTTAATGCTGTTTATGGAGTGGTTACAACGTAGGCAGCCACATGGACTTCGGCGATGGGCCAGCTGTCCTTTCTTGTCGGCTTTGAGCTTTGTCGTAGTACTGATTGCGGTCTTCGTTGCGGCCGTTTCCCAGGAAGGGAGCAGTGATTTCATCTATTTCCAATTCTGACGGGTCGATGAAACGGTTTTTGTTTCAATGCCTTTTGGTAATCCTGTTCTTGTTTGTCCTGGAAGGGATTCTGTATTTGTCCGATGTCCGTTTCCCCACCTATAATGGCACGGAGGTGATGCAGGCAATCAAGAACAGCAAAAGTGAATCAGGGAAGCGTCTGCTCATTCTCGGGGACAGTGTTTGCAACCAGCTTTATCCTTCCTCCGACAAGTATCCTGATGCCGTCTCCCTGGCCTGTAATCGGGCGGTTACCATGGCCGGTCACTTTTTCTTGATGAACAACTATTTCCAAGCGAATGAATCGTCGTTGCCGGAGAGAGTAGTGCTTGTCTGTTCTCCTTCAGCCCTTCAGAGCGACCTGGATAAGTTCGCTTTCCAGTATTTTTTGAAGCCCTTCTTCAAAAAGGAATATAAACCGCTTTTCAACGACCTCTTGTGGAAACGGATACGTCAGATCCCTCATTTCCGGCTGGCAGCATGGCCATTTATCCGGATCAGCAATTATTCTTTCGGATATAATCTGGATTCAGAGGAAGGCTATGCGCTGGTATCCCCGCTCAACCATAGTTACCTGGAAGCAATGCAAGAACTGGCCGCCTCACATCAGGTTGATTTCCAGCTGTTTTGTGCACCCGCACGGGCGGGGAAAAGAACAGAGATCCTTTCCTCGATCGATAAGGGAGTGGAGAATAATGAACTGGACGGGAGTCTTCTGTCCACCTATAAAAATACACTGGCCTTTTATCCGGATTCTCTCTTTGTAGATGATCATCATTTTATCATAAGCAAGATACCGGACGATCCCTTCGGACTGTTGCACAGTTTTCCTTCGTCAAACCCGTCCCGATAATCCCCGATTCAATATGGGTAGCTCCTATACCTTTATCCTGGTGGACTTTATAGCCGCCTTCCTGCTGGGAGTGGCGTTGATCCGCCTTTTGCTCCGCGTCGCTTATCACAACCGTCTCTTCGACATGCCTGGACAGCGGAAAGTGCATACGATCCCGGTTCCGCGACTCGGGGGAATCTCTTTCCTGCCCATCCTTTTCATCGTCATCGCTTTCACCATCGCGAGCCTTTACCGGCTGGAACTGGTGCACAAGAGTTTTGCGGACAACGTCGTCTTTGTCCGCCTGACGTACCTCATGGGCAGCGCGATGCTGCTTTATATCGTCGGCGTTGCGGATGACCTGAGCGGAATCGGTTATCGGACCAAGTTCATCTTTCAGTTCCTGGCGGCACTGGTCATGGTCTTCTCCGGCTTATGGGTCAGGAATTTGTACGGTTTGTTCGGTATCCATGCCATCCCGGATTATGTCGGGATCCCCTTGACAATCCTGTTGTTGATGTTCGTGATGAATGCGTTGAATTTCATCGACGGAATTGACGGACTTGCGGCGGGCATCTCCATAGTTTCGCTGATGTGTTTCGCGGCCATTTTCATCTTTGAACGCAAGTTCGTCTATGCGATGGTGACGGTTGTGACGCTGGGCGCGGTCCTCGCGTTCTGGTTTTTCAATGTCTATGGAAAGCCGGAAAAAGAGACGAAGATCTACATGGGAGATACGGGCTCGCTGACGCTGGGCCTGATTCTCTGTTTCCTCGTCATGAGCCTCGGAACCTTTGTCGGCCATAACGGTCCCACCCGCAACTGCAAGTATTTCATCATCGCTTTCTCCTCCCTGATGATACCTCTGTTGGATGTGGTCCGCCTGGTCTTCTATCGCATCAGGCACAAGCGGAGCCCTTTCCTTCCGGATATGAACCATATCCACCATAAGCTGATGCAGCTGGGACTGACTCCCAGGCAGACCCTTTGGACGATACTCGGAGCGGACGTCGCGCTCATCCTGCTGAACGCATTCTTCTCCATGTACGTGAATGTCAATATCCTGCTGGTTGCCGATATCCTGCTGTACTGCCTGGCGGTCGACCGTTTGACAAAAAGAATTCTGGCCCGGGAAAAGATATGAATCCACCGGTGACTTACCGGATCGGCCAAGTGCCTGTCCATGCCGTCACGTCAAGTGAAGCGCAGGAAAGGATCCTTCGGGCCATCCATGAAGGCCGAAAAACCTATGTCTGCATTTCCAACATGCGTACGGTGGTCCAGGCCGACAGGGATCCGGCCTATCTGGACGTGATGGAACAATCCCTGATGAACGTCCCCGACGGAATGCCGCTGGTTTGGTGCGGCAGGGCATGGGGGATAAAACGGGTAGAGCGGGTCGTGGGATTGGACCTGTTTACGGCGCTGCTGCAAACGGATGAACCTCAGTTTTTCCTGGGCGATACGGACGAGACGTTGTCCGCGGTTACCGGGAAAGCGGCTGCACAGGGAACGCGCGTGGCGGGATCCTGCTCTCCTCCTTTTGCGCCGTTGGAAGAATATGATCTGGAATCCATGGCCGGGCAGATCAACAGATCCGGGGCCACCCTGGTCTGGACTTCGTTAAGGGCCCCCAAGCAGGATTTCCTGGCCGCCCGCCTGCTCCCTTACCTGCACGATGGCATTGTCCTGATCGGGGTCGGGGCCGCCTTCCGCCTCTATTTGGGCGAGTATGTCCTGGACCGCGGCGTGCTTGAGAAAATGGGACTCGGCGGGCTGAGGATGCTGCGCAATACGACGCTCTGGAAGGAGTTGAAGTGGTATGGTACCCATACCTTCCATCTGCTTCGCTTTTTATCCGTCATCTTTTGGAAAAGACTCTGTGGAAAAAGTGTCGGAAGATAAGATCGGTAAAGGACGTCACGTCCTCCTTTTGGAAGGGTATTGCAAACAATGCCTTCCTTTCCTGCGTGGTTTCAAGGAGCTGGGCTGCGAGGTGAGCATCCTGTGCGGCTCCCGGCTGGATTGCGGGTATGCCTCCCGTTTGCCTGACCACAAGATATTGGGAATCTGCGACTTGAAGCGTCCCAAGGAGTCCGAGGAGTATATTGTTTCCCTGATATCGACGGGAAAATATGACCTGGTCTTTCCTTTGTTTGATTTTTCGGCGAGGATTCTCTCCCACCACAAGGAGGAATTGTCCCGTTTCGCCGTCATCTATGCCAATGACCCGGATGTCTTTGATGCGGCCAACGACAAGTTGAACGTCATGCGGGTGTGCATGGAAAACGGGCTTCCCTGCCCGGCCACCGTAACAGAGGCGGCTTCCGTTGAAGATCTGCGCCGAAAGCAGGTCCGTTTCCCGCTGATCATCAAACCCCGCCGGATGTATGGGGCCCGGGGATTCCATATTTTCCATTCCCTGGAAGAGATGGACGATTATGTACGGGAGCGTCGTCTGGACCTTTCCGGTTATGTGGTCCAGGAATTCATGCCGGAAGGCAGCCGGGTCATGGGCGGGAACGTGTTTGTGGACAGGGACGGGGAAATCAAGAGCCTGTATCTGTATATCTGCGAGCATCTTTATCCCGAAGACGGCGGTACCAGTACGCTGAATGCGATCCTGGTCCGGGAAGATATTGAAAGGACCTGCGCGGAACTGGTCCGGAAGATGCGCCTGCGCGGGGTGATCGGGATCGACCTGATGATAGACGCTCGGGACGGGCTCGGAAAGGTGATCGAGATCAACGTACGTCCTGTCCACGGTATTACGCTGGGATTCCTGTGCGGGATCGATCATGCCCGGCAGGTATTCGAGGATGCCTTCGGCCTTCCCGTCACCCCCATGACGGTGAATCGGACGGATACCTGCCTTCGGATCCTGCAGACGGACTTCCTGTGGTTCCTCTCCTCGCCGGAGCGTTTCTCCAGGCAGCCGCGGAGATTGGGGTACCGCCATGTAAAGGAGCAGATGTTCTATTGGGATGATCCGCTTCCCTGGCTGGCCTTCCTGGTGGGCGGCGTGAAGGACTATCGGCGGAAAATGCTTGAAAAGAGACAATAACGTTTGTGCTTATGAGAGATCTTTCTTATCTGGCCGATTGCCCGATTGCTGTTCTGGGCGGCGGTGCCGTCGGAAAAACGTGCGCGGCGGACTGCAAACTGGCCGGCCGTGAGGTCCGGCTCTACTCCCGCAGTCCCAGATCCCTTGCCCGGGTGGAACGCACGGGCATCCAGTTGGACGGGATCCAGCGTAACCTATATGGTTTCGAGCGTTCCGGGCTCGCTTTCCTGGACAAGGTGAGCACGGACATGGCCGAGGTCGTGAAAGGGGCGAAACTGGTGATACTGGCCGTTCCCGCCCTGTCCCATGAGGAATACCTGAAACGTCTGGTCCCCTTGCTGGAGGACGGCATGTTCATCCATACCTTTACCGACAACTATGCCAGCTTGTTGCTGAGGAAATTCATGCGGGAGGCCGGCTGTACGAAGGATGTCGTGATCGGCGGCTGGAGTTCGGCGCCTTATGGGACCCGCATCGAAAAGATCTTCGGTTTCTGGACTAATCATGTCGGTGTGAAGTATCGGGCCATCAGCCTGAGAGGGGCCTGCCTTCCCATGACGGACATGGATGATTTCATGGAATCCGCCCGGTATCTTCCTTGTATGGATTCGGTCACCCGGGGTGACGGTCCGGTACGCGGTGATACGATGCTGGATATCGGTTTTTCCAATGTGAATCCGGTCATCCACGTCCCCGCCTCGCTCCTGGGTGTCTCCAGCATGGAGAACTGGTCCTTGGTGTACGGGAATGCGCCGGATTCCTATTCGATGTATTCGCACGGACTGTGCCCTTCGATCTGCCGGGTGCAGTATCAGTTTTACAAGGAAGAATGTGCGATTGCCGATGCCATCGGAATCAAGAGCCCTTACTATGCCTATGAGCAGTTTTTCTCCCGCAGGAGTATCCTGACGGCGGAGTACATGGGCCTGGATGAGAACGGGAAAGACCATGTCGTCTTCCCGCTGGACAAGCCTTGTGACGAAGGCAATACGGGTCCGAACGACATCAATCACCGTTATATCACGGAGGATGTGCCGGTCGGATGCAAGATCTACCATGACCTGGGATTGAAGTTCGGTGTTCCGACACCCGTCATCGATTCCATGATCGTCCTGGCGGGAGCCATGCATGAGAAGAGTTTCTTCCGGGAGACCCGCTATGACCTGGACTATCTGGGCATCGGCCACATGGACCGGAAACAGCTGCTGGATTACATGTACACGGGACGGTATGTCGAGAAGAGTTGACCCCGGGGCGCTTCGCGTCCTGACCTTCGACCTGGAGGAATGGTTCCACCTGCTGGACCACGATGCGACCCGGACGGAGGCGCAGTGGGGGAGCTATGAGGTCCGGATTTATGAGAATACGGAGCGTCTGCTCCGGGTTCTGGAGGATACCGGTTCCCGGGCCACCTTCTTCGTCATCGGCTGGATCGCCCGGACCTATCCGGACCTGGTAAAGCGGATTGCCGAAAGATATCCGGTCGGTTCCCACACGGAAAACCACCAGCTGGTCTGGCAGCAGACGCCGGAACGGTTCCGGGCCGATGTCCGGTCATCCGTCCGTCGCCTGGAGGACATAACGGGCCGGAAAGTGGACGCTTTCCGCGCCCCCGGTTTCTCCATCCGGCCCACGGAGAAATGGGCGTTTGAGATCCTGGCCGAGGAGGGAATCAGGGTGGACAGTTCCGTATTTCCGGCCCGTGCATCCCATGGCGGATGGCCGGGATTCCCGGCTGAAGGGCCTGTGCTGATTCAAGGGAACGGATTCACTGTCAAAGAATTCCCTGTTTCGGTGAAGCACATGGCAGGCACTTCCTTCGCCTTTTCCGGAGGCGGCTATTTCCGCCTTTGTCCCTATCCGCTGCTCCGTCGCTGGACACGGGAGCACGCGGATTACAGTCTCACCTATATCCATCCCCGCGACCTGGATCCGGGACAACCGATGGTCCCGGGCCTTTCCCTCCTGCGCCGGTTCAAGTCCTACTACGGGCTGGCCCGTGCTGAGCAGAAACTTCGCAGGTACCTGTCGGAGTTTCCCTTTACCGACCTTTGTACTGCGGACCACCGGGTCGACTGGAATGCCGTCCCCTCCGTCCACATCCCAGAATAAATTCGTAAATTTGCATGTTATGAAAGGAATCGTACTAGCCGGCGGCAGCGGAACCCGCCTGTATCCCATCACGAAAGGAGTCTCCAAGCAGCTCCTTCCGATCTATGACAAGCCCATGATCTACTATCCGGTGTCCGTGCTCATGATGGCCGGGATCCGGGATATCCTCATCATCTCCACACCGTATGACCTGCCGGGCTTCCGGCGGCTGCTCGGGGACGGTTCGGACTACGGCGTGCACTTCTCCTATGCGGAACAGCCGTCGCCGGACGGACTTGCGCAGGCCTTCATCATCGGCCGGGAGTTCATCGGGGACGATACCGCCTGCATGGTGCTGGGAGATAATATCTTCCACGGTTCCGGCTTCGAGGCCCAGCTGAAACAGGCCGTGGCCGATGCGGACCGCGGTCTCGCCACCGTCTTCGGCTACTGGGTGAGTGATCCCGAGCGTTATGGCGTGGCGGAGTTTGACGCCTCCGGCAAATGCATCTCCATCGAGGAAAAACCGCAGCACCCCAAGTCCAACTACGCGGTGACGGGCCTGTATTTCTATCCCAACAAGGTGGTCGATGTCGCCGCGGCGGTCAAGCCCTCCGCCCGCGGTGAGCTGGAAATCACTTCTGTCAACCAGGCCTTCCTGGCCGAGGGGGCCCTGCAGGTCCAGACCCTCGGACGCGGCTTCGCCTGGCTGGACACCGGCACCCACGAATCCCTCGCGGAAGCATCGACCTACATCGAGGTCATCGAAAAGCGGCAGGGCCTCAAGATCGCCTGCCTCGAGGAAATCGCCTTCCGCCACGGCTGGATCACCGCCGAAAAACTGAGGGAAGTCGCCTATCCCATGCGCAAGAACCAGTACGGGCAGTATCTGCTGGATTTGGTATGATGCCGTTCCGAGCGATGCGAAGGAATCTGATCCTTCTGGCGGCCCTCGTCTTCTTCTCCTGCAGCCGTCCGGATGTGCTTACGATGTTCGTGGGTACGTACAGCGACGGTTTTTATGCGTACGAGTTTGACCAGAATGCCGGCGAGGTGGCCGGTGAGGGCGCCGTCGCCAAGGCGGAGATGCCCAATCCCTCCTACCTGGCCATCCGCGGGAACCGGGTCTATGCCGTGAGCGAGATGCCGGATACATCGGCCTCGGTCTGGGCCTGGCGCTGGAACGGAAACGGTTTTGACCTGCTGGGCGCCCGCCCCACCGGCCTCCTGGCCAGCGTGCCCAAGCCGGACGCTCCTGTCATTCCGTCCGACGGCTCTTCTGTCATTCCGAGCGACGGTTCTTCTGTCATTCCGAGCGACGGTTCTTCTGTCATTCCGAGCGAAGCGAAGGAATCTCCCTTCCGCGGCGAGGACCCCTGCTACGTAAGCACCGACGGCCACTTCCTCGCCGTCGCGAACTACTCCGGCGGGACGCTGGCGACCTACCGTCTCCGGGAGGACGGAGGAATCGGGCCCATGGACACGCTCGTCGTCTCCGGCACCGGCGGACCCGACATGACGCGCCAGGACCGCCCGCATGTGCACTGCGCCGTCTTTACGCCGGATGGCAGGCACCTTCTGTTCAGTGAGTTCAGTGCCGATGAGATCGGCCGCATGGACATCGGCCCCGGCGGCATCCGGAACTATTGCCGCGCCGCGACCCTGCATGCCGATTACGGGCCCAGGCACCTGCTGTTCGACGCTTCCGGCACCCACCTCTACGTCATCGGCGAACTCTCCGGCGACATTACGGTCTTCGACTACGCGGCCGGCGTCCTGACTGAGAAGCAGGTCATCAAGGCCGACCGTCTGGACGCCCGCGGCGCCGCCGACATCCACCTTTCCCCGGACGGACGTTTCCTGTATGCCAGCCTTCGCCTGCGCGGCGACGGCATCTCCGTTTTCGAGGTCGGGGCCGATGGCTCCCTGACCTATGTCGGTTTCCAGGCAACCGGCGCCCATCCGCGGAACTTCAACGTCACCCCCAACGGCCGCTTCGTCCTCGTCGCCTGCCGCGACACCGATGCCATCGAAATCTACGCCCGCTCCTCCGAGACCGGTCTGCTGACCTTCACCGGGCGCACCATCCCTGTCACCCGTCCCGTCTTTGTCGGGTGGGGAAATGAATAAATTTGCAGAAATCAGGAAATCGTCATGAAGATACTCGTCACCGGAGCGGCCGGTTTCATCGGTTCCAAGCTGATGTCCTCCCTCGCAGGAAGGGGCGATGAGGTAGTCGGTATCGATAATTTCAACGACTACTACGACGTGCGGCTGAAGCAGGCCCGTGTCGAGGCGTTCGGCCTGGACGTGCTGAAGATGGACCTCTCCGACAAAGCCGCCATCGACGGACTTTTTGCCGCGCAGCGCTTTGACAAGGTCGTGAATCTCGCCGCGCAGGCGGGCGTCCGGTACAGTATTACAAATCCGTACGCTTATCTGCAGAGCAACCTCGTCGGGTTCCTGAATATCCTGGAGGCTTGCCGGAACAATCGGGTCAAGCACCTCATCTACGCCTCCTCCAGCTCCGTTTACGGCTTGAACGCCCGGGTTCCGTACAGGGAGGATGACAAGGCGGACAGCCCCGTAAGCCTGTATGCCGCGACGAAGAAGTCCAACGAACTCATGGCCCACAGCTACTGCAAACTCTACGGCATCTCGATGACGGGTCTGCGGTATTTCACCGTTTATGGCCCGTGGGGCCGGCCCGACATGGCGCCGATGCTCTTCGCCCGGGCCATCTCCCAGGGCGATCCCATCCGGGTGTTCAACCATGGCGACATGATCCGCGACTTCACCTATATCGATGACATCGTGGCCGGAACCATCGGCTGCATCGACCGGGAACCCGCTCCCGATGAGAACGGCCTCAGGTATCGCGTGTACAATATCGGCTGCGGCGACCCCGTAAAACTCATGGACTTCATCTCCGAGATCGAGGGCGCCCTCCAAACCAAGGCTCGGAAAGAGTTCCTGCCCATGCAGCCCGGCGACGTCTGCCAGACCAGTGCCGACTCTACCCGGCTCGAGGCCGAGACCGGCTACAGGCCCCGCATCCGGCTGCACGAAGGCATCGGCCGTTTCATCGACTGGTACACCTCCGACCTCAATCCACTCAAGTAATCCCATACCATGAAAATCGCAGTTGCAGGCACCGGCTATGTCGGCCTTTCCATCGCCACCCTCCTTTCCCGGAAGAATGAGGTCGTGGCCGTGGACATCATCCCCGGGAAGGTGGAAAAGATCAACCGCCGGGAGAGTCCCATCCAGGATGAATATATCGAAAAGTACCTGAAAGAGGTACCCTTGAATCTGACGGCCACCCTCGACGGCCGGGCCGCCTATGCCGGTGCCGACTTTGTCGTCATCGCCGCCCCCACGAATTACGACCCCAAGAAGAACTTCTTCGACACTTCCCATGTGGAGGAAGTCATCGACCTGGTCCTTCAGGTGAATCCCGACGCCGTGATGGTCATCAAGTCCACGGTCCCCGTGGGCTATACCCGGTCGGTCCGGGAACGGTTCTCCTACCGGGAACGGCTCGCCGACGGCTCCTTCCGCGTCGTCACTCCGAAGATCCTCTTCGCCCCGGAATTCCTCCGGGAGTCCAAGGCGCTTTACGATAACCTGTACCCCTCCAGGATCATTGTCGGTTACGATGATCCTGCCATTCCGGACGAAGCGAAGGAATCTCTCTCGTCTTCTGCGCACACCTTCGCGGACCTCCTGCTGGAGGGCGCCCTCAAGGAGGATATCCCCGTCCTGTTCATGGGGACGACGGAGGCGGAGGCGGTGAAGCTGTTCGCGAATACCTACCTGGCGCTGCGGGTGAGCTATTTCAACGAGCTGGATACGTATGCGGAGATGAAGGGGCTCGATACGCAGTCGATCATCGAAGGGGTATGCCTGGATCCGCGGATCGGGGCACATTATAACAACCCGAGCTTCGGATACGGCGGATACTGCCTTCCGAAAGACACGAAGCAGCTTCTCGCAAACTTCAACGACGTGCCCGAGAACCTGATCAAGGCCATTGTCGATTCCAACCGGACCCGCAAGGACTACATCGCCGACCGTGTCCTTGAGCGTGCCGGCTATTACAGCGCGAACAGCGCTTTTGACACGGCCAAGGAGCGGGAAGTGACCGTGGGCGTTTATCGGCTTACGATGAAAACCGGTTCCGACAATTTCCGGCAGAGCGCCATCCAGGGCATCATGAAGCGCATCAAGGCCAAGGGCGCACGCGTCATCGTCTTTGAACCCACCCTTCAGGACGGTACCACCTTTTTCGGTTCCCGCATCGTCAATGACCTCGCCGCTTTCAAGGCCCAGTCGGACGCCATCATCGCGAACCGTTACGACCCGGCCCTGGACGATGCCCGGGACAAGGTCTATACGCGGGACATTTTCAAACGGGATTGACAGACGGCAGCGGGGAACTTTTTTACGGAAATATCAGAAATAATCCGTAAATTTGTCTGATATGCACACTGCCTGAACTGCAAACCCGTATGAAAGACATACCGTTCATCAAAAGAATCTTTTCGTCCCGGATCCTGCCGTCCTGGACCATCCTCCTGTTCGATATCATCATCGTCATCGTTTCGATGGTGCTGGCCTACGCCATCCGCTTCTCACTGGATGCACTGGGAAGCATGGGCCCGGAATTCAGGTTCTCGACAATGATTCTGATTTTGTCCAACCTGCTTTTTTTCAGGATCTTCCGAACGTATTCGAACATTCTCCGCTATTCGTCCTTCGTGGACATCATGCACCTGTTCGTCGCGCTCACGCTGGGCTACGGGGTTACCATCATCATTGCCTGGATGTGGCCGCTGGTGGCCACGGGTACCTTCGCCCCCACTTCGGTGCTCATGGTGTCTTACATCATCTGCTTCATGATCCTTGCCATCTCGCGGATGATCATCAAGATGCTCAACGACTATTTCAACCACAGCAGCGGAGGAAAACTCCTGAATGCTTACATCTACGGGACCAAATCGGGCATCGACATCGCCAAGGCCCTCCGTTCCGAGCAGGACAACCGTTTCCGGATTGTCGGCTTCATGGCGGACGACCCGGACGCCATCGGGAAAGTGCTGATGGGGGTGGAAGTATATGGGAATGACGACTCGCTCATGGAGCATCTTCAGCGCGACCAGGTGGAAGCCGTCATCGTTTCCCCGGCCAAGGCGAAGACGCTCAAGGAATCCGACCTGGCCGACCGGCTCCTGAAAGAGAATATCCGGATTTTCCTTGCCCCCGAGGTGTCGGATGACTGGGGAGGATCCGGTAAATCTCACTCTATCAAGAGTGTACAGATTGAGGATCTGTTGGGACGGGACCCGATTCAGATCAACATGAAGGAAATTGCCGCCCACCTGGAGGGGAAGCGCGTCCTCATTACCGGAGCCGCCGGTTCCATCGGCAGTGAAATCATGCGCCAGGTGGCGATGTTCAACCCTTTCCAGATGATCCTCGTCGATAACGCGGAGACGCCGCTTCATGATCTGCGGCTGGAGATCAAGAACCGCTGGCAGGAAATCGACGCCGCCACCCTGATTGCGAACATCACGAACCGGAAGCGGATGGAGTCCATCTTCGAGGAATACCGTCCGGAGTATGTGTTCCACGCCGCTGCCTACAAGCATGTGCCCATGATGGAGGACAACGTTTCCGAGGCCGTCCAGAACAATGTCCTGGGAACGAAAATCCTGGCGGACCTGTCGGTGAAATACAACGTGGACCGCTTTGTGATGGTCTCCACGGACAAGGCCGTGAATCCGTCCAACGTGATGGGATGCTCGAAGCGGATCTGTGAGATTTATGTGCAGTCGCTGGCCCGGAAGATCGAAAAGGACCATTCGGCATCCACCCAGTTCATCACCACGCGTTTCGGCAACGTCCTGGGATCCAATGGATCCGTCATTCCGCTTTTCCGCAGGCAGATCGAGGCCGGCGGTCCGGTGACGGTCACCCACCCGGAAATCATCCGTTACTTCATGACCATTCCGGAGGCCTGCCAGCTGGTGCTGGAGGCCGGCAGTACGGGCAGGAGCGGGGAGATCTATATCTTTGACATGGGCAAACCGGTCAAGATCGCGGATCTGGCGAAACGGATGATCCGGCTGTCCGGCCGCAGTGACGTGAAGATCGAGTTTACGGGCCTCCGCCACGGTGAGAAGCTCTATGAAGAGCTTCTGGCGACGAAGGAGAACACCAAGCCCACTTCCCATGACAAGATTCTGATCGCCTCTGTCCGGGAGTACGATTACGAAGACATCAACGACGATATCAATCTCCTGATCGAGGAGAGCTATCATTTTGATCCGATGCGTACCGTAGGCCGGATGAAGGACCTCGTTCCCGAGTTCAAGAGCCTGAATTCCAAGTATTCCGTTTTAGACAACCATTGATATGGCAACACGCGTTTTCAAGCTGACCACCGCGTCGGCAAAGTATCTGGACGCCCTTCCGCGGGAGGACGCCGTCCTGGTCGTCAAGTCCGAACACAAGGTCCGGAAAATGTTCATCGATGTCCTGGAGCAGGCGCTCTGGCAGCGGGCGGATACCCGCGAGGCCTTTGCCGCCATCGGGGACTATTTCAAGTCCATGGTGCCGGATCCCGCCTTCGGGGAGCAGGTGGACGCCGAACTCAAGGCCCTCCGCCACTATGTCGATGAGGGCGTGGTGTACCGTCCCGCCTTCGCGACCATCCGTGACTACGTCCTCGCCAAATGCGCCAAACTCTGCGCCGAGACGGTCCATGCGGTCGTCGGCGGCACCTTTGTGGACGGGGCCGAGGTCATGGTGTGCGAGGAGGACCAGGGAGCCCTCCGCGTGGATTGGAAAACGTCCCTGGAGCGTCTCCGGGAGCGGACAGCCGCACCCGGCCTGTATGTGCTTTCCAGCGGCTACGGGCACAACTCGATGGGCTATTCGATCCGGCTCGGACGCCGCGGCGAGGACCTGATGGCCCTCACGATCGCGGCGGAAGCCGGCACGCCCGCCGACTATTATGTCCTGAACGACCACATCCTGGACATTCCGGCGATGACCTACGAGGAAGCCGCCGTGTTCTGCTCCGTGGAGGACGGTGCCCTTGCCCCGGCAGCCCTGCTGCCTGTGATGAAGGCCAACCTGCCCGTTGTCATCCACGATCTGGCCGATCCCTCCCGCAGGACGGTCGTGTCCGCCACCAAACCGGCCTCCGAGCACGCGGTGACGGGATATGTCCTGGAAGAGGGATTCGCCCTGGTGAATGTCCGTGGCATCGGCCTGGTGGGCAAGGTGGGCGTGTCCTCGTCCATTTTCGGCGCCCTCGCCCGGGCCGGGGTGAATATCCGCTACATTTCCCAGCCTTCCTCCGAATTCTGCATTTCCGTTGCCGTGTCGCAGGAGGACCTGAAGGCCGCCCTGTCGGCCCTTTCCGCCCTGTATAACGATGGCCAGGTATCCATGGACGATGCCGTGGAGGTCGTGGAGGACGTGTGCCTGCTTTCCGTATGCGGAAACGGCATGAAGGGCGTACCGGGTACGTCCGGGCGTATCTACTCCGCCCTCGGTGTGTATGGCGTGAACATCATTTCCGCCGCCCAGGGCGGGGATGAGCTGACGATTTCCTTTGTCATCCGGGGCACGGACCGCGGGGCGGCCGAGGAGGCGCTGGCGATTCTGTAGATTTCTCGACAGGCTCGAAATGACAGGGTGTGTTCAAGACGATACTGAAACAAGTTAAGCAGTACAAGACCGCGTCGCTGCTTACGCCCTTGTGGACCACGCTGGAAGTGGTCATGGGGGTGTTGATTCCGTATGTGACGGCGTCCATCATCGACAAGGGCATCGGGGCGGGAAGCCTTCCGGATGTGTACCGCTATGGGGCGATGATGGTGGGAATTGCCTGCCTGAGCCTCATTTTCGGCATCCTGGCGGGTCGGTTCGCGGCCTACAGCAGCACCGGCCTGGCGGCGAACCTGCGCCTGGCGATGTACCGGAACATCCAGCGGTTTTCGTTCTCGGACATTGACAAGTTCTCCACCGCCGGCCTGGTGACGCGGATGACCACGGACGTGTCCTCGATCCAGAATGCGTTCCAGATGCTCCTGCGCAT
>Ga0247611_10002631_pt1 | contig 28328 bp, 28 predicted proteins | sample 177DNAGHGhighgp2_FD_192422 | JGI IMG/M metagenome (GOLD analysis project Ga0247611, IMG submission 192422) | Sheep rumen microbial communities from Palmerston North, Manawatu-Wanganui, New Zealand - 1770 DNA GHGhigh gp2 | ecosystem: Host-associated > Mammals > Digestive system > Stomach > Rumen... | reverse complement strand
GTCTTGATAAGGTTCATGATGCAAATTAGCTATAATTAGCACAAATATAAGAATAATATTTGACAAAAAAAAGAGGCGCAACGCCTCTCTGCATTATTTTTTCAAAAAAGTTGTGTCAAACTCCCGATCGGAAAGGTCATCACCGCCGTCCTCGTGCTCTGCACCAGCTGGATCGGCCTCGCCGTGTATTACCTCTACGCCAAGGACCACCTCACCGACTGGTTCAAGTAGTTCCCCGGCTGGGGCTTGCGTTTTTGCCGATTTAATCGTAACTTTGCATCCTTGAACGGTGAGGTGTCCGAGTGGTTGAAGGAGCCTGCCTCGAAAACAGGTGTACGTTTGCGCGTACCGGGGGTTCGAATCCCTTCCTCACCGCAAAAATCCCCTACAGATAGCTCTGCGGGGGATTTTTCGTAAGCCGTGTGACAAATAATTAATGGGCTCTGCTTTATTTTTATTACCATTAAAAAAATTTATCCAGATTTTTATATTTACAGTAAAAAGATTATCTTTGTCGAAAAGCGACCGACATGGATAGGGAAATACTGCGAAACATCATCAGGGAAGGTCAGGACGACATCATTTCAGTCAAGGAGGAACTCTTCAAGCGTCCTGTCCTGTTTGAGGACATTGGCCGATATGTCTTGACCGGAGTGCGGCACGCCGGCAAATCATACCTCCTTTATCAGCGGGCTCTGGAGTTGATCGAAGAAGGACACTCCCCGGAAGAGATGCTCTATGTCAATTTCGACGACGAGCGACTGTACGGCGTCATTACCGCCCCGGAGTTGGACGACATCCTTCAGGCATACGCTTCGATGTATCCGCATAAGCCCGTCCTGCTTTTGGACGAAATCCAGAACATCGATGGCTGGGAGCACTTCGCCCGGCGCCTCGCCAACCAGAAATACCGCGTCCTTATAACCGGCAGCAACGCGAAAATGCTTAGCAAGGATATAGCCACCACCCTAGGGAACCGATATCTTGACGAGACCGTTTATCCGTACTCCTTCAGGGAGTACCTTGGCGCCAAGGGAATCGGGCTGGATGGGAACTGGCAGTATGGGCGGCGAAAGAACGAGATCGTATTCGCGTTCAAGGATTACTTCAATTGGGGAGGTTTCCCGGAGTTGCTTCTTTACAACAACAAGCGCAAGTGGCTTAGTCAACTCTATGAAAAGATTCTCCTTGGGGATATCATCCAGCGCAACAAGCTAAAGAATGAGATGGCGGTCCGGCTTACATACAAACGGCTGGCGGAGACCGTAAAGCATCCGGTCGCATACAACCGGATCTCCAATCTCATCAAAACAACCGGCTTAAAGACCACCCCCGCCTCGGTAATGGAATACGCTGATCATGCCAGAGAGGCGTTCCTGATTTTCTCCCTGGACAACTTCGCTTCCAAGTTTGCCGAAAAGGAGACGGTGAAAAAGCATTATTTCGTGGACAACGGACTCCTGCGAATCTTCCTCAACGACCCGGACACCGCCCTGCTGGAGAATCTTTGTGCCATCGACCTGCTTGTCCGGCATGGCAAAGATGACGTCTGGTTCTGGAGCCGTAATGCCGAAGTGGATTTCTACATTCCCAATGAGAATACCGGCATCCAGGCATGCTACTCAACCACGAAAGATATCGTAACTTTCGAACGGGAAGTCGCGGCGCTCATCGCTCTTGACAACATGCATCCCTTGGACAAGATGGTCATCGTGACCTACGATGAGGAGCGCATCTACAAGACCGATTCCGGAAAGGAGATAGAGATTGTTCCGGCTTGGAAGTGGCTCCTTCGTTAACCCTGCATCGCATTCTCTCATGAGGCTGGAAAACTGACTCGGCCGTGATTCCGACAGGGATGAAACCGGCATCACTCCTGTTACCGGAGTTTCGTCGCAGGCCTTAACGTGAAAGAAGCATCCTATAAACATTCGTCACCCTCTTCTCAAACCCGATCCGCTTATACATTTCATTCGCCGCAACCCGTTCCGGACGGGAAGTCAGGTGAAGGTCGATGGGGGACAGTTCACGCAGGGCGTACCCGATGATATGGCCCATCAGCGCCCTTCCGATTCCCTGCCGCCGCGCCTCTGAGCTGACGACGACATCCTCAATACTGGCCTTCCGGCCCGTCGGGGAATCAAACACACACAGCGAGGCGCATCCCAGGATCCGCCCGTCGTTCCCGACTGCCGCAAACAGATGCGTTCCCGGAGCTTCCGCCGCCCGCTCCAGCATCTCCCCCGTCACGGCAATCGTCGGGTCCAATTCATGCATCAGGTCCAGGAGATCGGCAGTCTGGGAGGGAGTAAGGGTTTGAAGTTCAAGGATTTTCATAACTTGCTTCCTATCAGGGCTCTTCTCTCAGGACATCCTCCTGCTCCAGCGGCGTCCATGCCCCATCCTTGCACTCGAGGAGGACGGTTCCGCTCTCCAGGGATCGTAAGCTATGCCAACGCCCGGCGGGGATGTTGAGAAGCGTCCCGCCCGGCCGCATATCGACCACATCGGTCAGGACACCGAATTCATCGTAGAAGTATTCCTCGAAATGGCCCCGGAGACAGACCACCGTCTCGGAGGTAGTCCTATGCCGATGCACGGGCATCCGGGTTCCGGGCTCGATGGCATTCAGCATCCGCTGGGACTGGTCCTCCATGGAGTTCCGAAGGTCCAAGTTCATCCTCAGACGGGGCGACACCTGGGCCCGGGCGGTCAGGGCATCCAGGATATGTCGGTCAATGATCATCATAAGCTTCCGTCAAGACTTCCGCCAGACCATCTTGTTCACTACGCCGACATAGCTCTGGATGATGCGGACGACCTTGGTGGAGACGTTCTCATCCACGTAGTCGGGAACGGGAATGCCCGGGAGACCGTCGCGGATGAGGGAGACGGCGACATCGACGCTCTGGAGGAGGCCGACGGTGTCGATTCCGCTAAGGACAAAGCAGCCTTTGTCCAGGGCTTCGGGGCGCTCGGTCGATGTCCGGATGCACACGGCCGGGAAGGGATGGCCGACGCTGGTGAAGAAGGACGATTCCTCCGGGAGGGTCCCGCTGTCGGAGACGACCGCAAAGGCATTCATCTGCAGGCTGTTGTAGTCATGGAAGCCCAGGGGCTCGTGGCGGATGACACGGGGGTCGAGCTGGAATCCGGAGGCTTCAAGACGCTTCCGGGAACGCGGGTGGCAGCTATAAAGAATCGGCATGTCATACTTCCCCGCCATCTCGTTGATGGCATTGAACAGGCTCAGGAAGTTCTTCTCCGTGTCGATGTTCTCCTCGCGGTGGGCGCTCAGCAGGATGTACTTGCCTTTTTCCAGGCCCAGGCGGGCATGGATGCCGCTCGCCTCGATCTCGGCGAGGTTCTCGTGCAGGACCTCCGCCATCGGCGAACCCGTCACGTATGTCCGCTCTTTCGGCAGTCCGCAGTCCGCCAGATAGCGGCGGGCGTGCTCGGAGTAGGCCATGTTCACGTCGGAGATGATATCGACAATCCTCCGGTTGGTCTCCTCGGGCAGGCACTCGTCCTTACAGCGGTTGCCGGCCTCCATGTGGAAGATCGGGATGTGCAGCCGCTTGGCGCCGATGACGCTGAGGCAGGAGTTCGTATCCCCCAGCACCAGCACGGCATCGGGCTTCACCTGGACCATCAGCTGATAGCTCTTCGCGATGATATTGCCCATCGTCTCACCGAGGTCCATGCCCACGGCGTCCAGGTACACATCCGGGTCCGCCAGCTTCAAGTCCTTGAAAAACACCCCATTAAGGCTGTAATCATAGTTCTGCCCCGTATGGGCCAGCAGGCAGTCGAAATACTTCCTGCACTGATTGATCACCGCCGCCAGCCGGATGATCTCCGGGCGCGTCCCCACGATGATCAGAAGCTTCAGCTTCCCGTTATTCTTAAAACTTGCCATAGTCTATTCCATTATTCTGTTTGAAGATCTCTCCACGCGGTCCTCCGGACCTTGGTCGAGATGACAAGTCCCTTGTCATTTCAAGCGGAGCAGTTCCCTTTGTCATTTCGAGCGAAGCCGTCCCCCTTTGTCATTTCGAGCGGAGCCGCAGGCGGAGTCGAGAAATCTGTTATTCCACCGGTTCAAAGTATGTGTCCGGCCGATCCGGATTAAACACTTCGTTACAATACATCACCGTTACAAGATCCTCCGTCTCAGAAAGGTTGATGATGTTGTGCGTATATCCCGGAAGCATGTGGACGGCTTCAATCTTGTCCCCGGAGACCTCCCATTCCAAAATCTTACCTTCAGGATCATTGAGGTTCCGTTGCTGGATGAGGCCGTGGCCCTTGACCACGATGAACAGCTCGAACTTGGTGTTATGCCAATGCTGCCCCTTGGTGATACCCGGCTTGGAAATGTTGATGGAGACCTGGCCGGCGTTGTGCGTATGGACCAGCTCAGTGAAGGAGCCGCGGTCATCGACATTCATCTTCAGGGGGAAGCCCACCTTTTCCTTGGGAAGATAGCTTAAGTAAGTGGAATACAGTTTCTTGGCAAAGCTCCCGGCTGGAATCTCCGGAATCATCAGGGTCGATGGCTGCTCCGCAAACGAGTGCAGCAGGTCCACGATCTCCCCCAGGGTCGCCCGGTGCGTCGTGGGCACATAGCAGTACTTGCCGTCCTTGAGCGGGAACACGCCGAGGCCGTCGAAGTCGCAGCGGTGCTCCTCGCCGCGAAGGCAGCCGATCATCTCGTCCACCAGGTCGTCGATGTACAGCAGTTCCAGTTCCACCGACGGGTCGTTGACCGTATACGGGAGGTCATTCGCAATGGCGTTGCAGAACGTCGCCACTGCGGAATTGTAGTTCGGCCGGCACCACTTGCCGAACAGGTTCGGGAAGCGGTACACCAGCACCTTGGCGCCGGTGTCCTCGCCGTAGCGGAGAAACAATTCCTCGCCGGCTTTCTTCGAGCGGCCGTACTCGGAGTTTCCGAACCGGCCCGCGAGCGAAGCCTGCTGGGAGCTCGACAGCATGACCGGGCACGTGTTCCCGTGGGCCTTGAGAGTGTCCAACAGGGTCGATGCGAACCCGAAGTTTCCGGTCATGAACTCGCTGGAGTCCTTGGGCCGATTCACCCCCGCGAGGTTGAACACAAAGTCCGCCTCCGCGCACCAGCGGTCCAGCTCCTCCGGCGTGGAATCGAGGTCGTACTCATATACTTCCGTGACGGTGACGCCGTAGTTGCGGGCTTTCCCGTCGCGGATGTTTTTCAATTGTGCGCACAAGTTCCGCCCTACGAATCCCCGGGCGCCGGTAACCAGTATCTTCATCGTATAATCGCCTCTTTGACCGTATTAACGATATAGCGGATATCCTCGTCACTCACGTACGGTCCCGAAGGGAGGCACATGCCCACTTTGAAAACAGCCTCGGAAACGCCGTTCACATAGGCCGGAACGCCTTTGTAAACCGGCTGCTTGTGCATGGGCTTCCAGACGGGACGGGCTTCGATGCCGGCGGCGTCCAGGAGGACGCGGAGGGCTTCGACATTGTCATTCGGCTGGCAGTCCGTCACGGCCGAGGCAGCCATGTGGATGACTCCGGCGGCGCCGCCCACGGCACCCTTGACAAGGGTCTTGTAGGCGTTCTCCTGGCCCTTGATACGGAGGTCCGGGTCCAGGGTGATGGTGCAAAGCCAGTAGTTGGAGTCATAGTCGCCGCCGGCGGGCTGGGCGTGGACCTGGATGCCGGGGACATTGGCAAAGAGCTCCTCGTAGAGGGCCTGGACGTGCTTGTGGTGGGCCAGGTGCTCGTCGATGACGGTCATCTGTCCACGGCCGATGCCGGCGCAGATATTGGACATCCGGTAGTTATAGCCGATGGCCTCGTGCTGGTAGTACGGGTAACTCTCGCGCGCCTGGGTGGCGTACCACATGATCTTCTGCCACAGCTCGGCATCCGGACAGATCAGCGCACCGCCGCCGGAGGTCGTGATCATCTTGTTGCCGTTGAACGACAGCACGCCGAACCGGCCGAAGGTCCCCAGCATCTGCCCCTTGTACTTGGCACCCATCCCCTCGGCCGAATCCTCCATCACCGGAATCTCATATCGATTGGCTATCTCTATAATCCGGTCGATCTTATACGGCATCCCGAACAGCGATACCGGCACAATCGCCTTCGGCTTCTTCCCTGTCTTTTTGATTCTGTCGATAATGGCCTCCTCCAGCAGCTCCGGGTCCATATTCCAGGTGTCCGGCTCGGAATCCACCATCACCGGCGTCGCCCCCAGATACGTAATCGGATGCGTCGATGCGCAGAAGGTGAAGCTCTGCACCAGCACCTCGTCCCCGGGCCCCACACCGCAGGCCAACAGGCCCAGGTGCACCGCTGCCGTGCCGCTGCTCAGGGCCAAAACTCTCTTTTCGAGTTTGTCATTTTGACCGAGCGTCGCCTCTTTGTCATTTCGACCAAGCGAAGCGCGTGGAGAAATCTCTCTCCGATTCACAAACTCCTCCAGGTCCTTCTCGAACCCATTCACATTCGGTCCCAGCGGCACCACCCAATTCGTATCGAACGCCTCCTGGACAAATTTCATTTCGTTGCCGCTCATGTGAGCGAGGCAAAGGTAGATACGGTTATGCATGGAATATCTATCTCTACATCAATTATTACCTATAAATATCCGTCAATTTAGATGGGCCAATGCTTCTCATCTTCTTCAGATTAGCTCCCCTCATATATTCGTATTGTTCAACAACCTCCGGCTCCGTAATTTTCGGTCCAATTAGTGCACTTACCAAAGTCAAAGGGAACTTGATTCTTGTATTCTTACGCGGTTTCAAAGTGAATAGGCACATCTTTGAAACAATCTTATTGGAATCATTCTTTATCCACTCTATTTCCGGCTTACTCCCCTTTTGAGGCATATAAAGCAATCTAACTTCATCTTCTATAGCAAAATGCCGGTTCTTAAAGAAATGCTTCCAAATATGCCAATTCCTAAAAGATAGAGCTTTACCATTAATAGTATTTGAGGACATTAAAGCATTGACAAAACTCAGTTCAGGATGTGAGCCATCTTCTCGTTCATAGCTGACCCTGGCTAATTTGAAAGCGGGATACTTATCTGTATTAATCCCGGGATTGACCGAATATGTTAGACAGACGCCAGAGGCATCATCCCCATACAATCGCCAGAACGTCAACTCGTCTTCATGAGGTTTATCGGGTAACACATTATTAGGTCTAACGGGTAACAATGACAAGATGAAACAATTATTAGGATCTTCAGGAATCGAAGAATAGGAAGGTGCAACTCTGGTATTCACATAATTCAATTCTCCTTTATCATTCATACAAACAATGCTGCACATGTTTTGTTTAGCATTCTTTAGGAGCCTGAACAGAGAATCCAATGTCGAATAACGACATAACTCAAGAGAGTCCACACGTCCAAGGAGGTTAAGAAAGAACTGATTCTCAAATTCCTCGTCGGCAAATCTGTATGAAAAACTGTTTTCCTCAAAGCAAGAGAACTCGTCCAAACTATAAAACCAGTCCATCCAATCGACTTGATTCAAACCTGATTCCCGAATCTGTTTCTCAATAAAACTAAAAACTTCGCCGCAATCCCTTACTCGTTTGTAGGCTAACGACAGATGTTTTGTCAGATAAGCGACAAACATCTCGATATTCATTAGCGCTCCACGACTACGGTTATCTTCTAGAATAAAAGAGACGCCGTCAGAAACGACAAATAACTTATTCTTCAACTCAGCAGATAATCTGTCTTTATATGATTGCAACAACGCACTATAATTAGGATGGGACTCGAGGAATTGCTTCCCTTTTATCTCGACTAATGCAACTAATTCATTCTTACTATAGATTGCTAAATCCGGGAAGAAGGAGCCTTGTTCACCTCGATGGTGGTAATCCTCTTGATGAAATCGCCCAACATTGAAATCAAATTGTTGGAGTGCTGCTCTTAGTTTTTCATAGACCTCTCGTTCAAGAAGCGAATCAAACATGTTTAATAATAGCATAACGTTATATCCTTGTTCGTTGATACCTCGCTATTCTACCCCCTGGTCCAGCCAGGTGCCGTGCTGTGCAAAAGTTCCTGAGACAAACTTGTTGAGACCTTCAAACTTAGTTCTTCAGCGCTCTCCCAAAACTGAACAAGCCGGCCTGACTTAACTTTCTCGCGAAATGAAATCAGTTTTTCCCTTTTTGTCGGATCTAACTCAGACTTAGACATGGGAAGGATATCGAGATTCTTATGTAAAAAAGCTAATATGGGCATGCCCTTTTCTTTCGCGTAATTATACTCTTTCTCAGTGTAACTTATCCCATCTTCAGACAAAGATCCGTATCTCCCTCCAATAATCAAGACATAATAATCAGACTCATCAATTATTCTTTTTATATATGACAACTGTTCCTCATCTTTCGCAGGGAATAACTCCATCCCTGCAGCAATACATCCTGATGCCATAATGGTATTTAGTACCATTTCACGTTCACGGATAAGATCGGAGAAAGTGGAACTAATAAAAACTTGATACTTCTTTATAAGACCAGGACCTTTATCTTTTGATAATATCTTTCTTTCAATAAAGGACGATAACGCCGTTGACTCAAAAAGCTCTTTCAAAACATCCTTAACAATAGCTTCTCTTTCCTGTCTTTTCGATATCTCTTCAAGCATCTTGCTATCCCGTATCGCATTGGTAATTTTGTCCATTGCTCTGTTTAATATTATGACAAGCATATTCTTTGTATGTTCATCATAGATATTATTCTGAATCCCCTCCTTAATCGTTTTTCCCATTTCCCATCCCGGAAGGACGTCTATCACCGCAAGAATATATTCCTCTTTAGTCATCATTCTATTGTTCGTCGTTTGTAAGTCTCCGATTAAAGACGACTTGATTTATTGTTTTCAAATTGTAGGCAACTTGACCAAGTTGTTCCAAGTTGGGTCAAGTTTGTTCTAGTTGGTTTGTTTAGTCCACTGGTCGGGCAGGAGTTCATGGAGGGCCACCCCGTTGTTCTCGTTGCCGGGGATCCAGAGTAGGATGTCCTCCATCCATTCACGCGGCTTAACGTCCAGTCCCTTGCAACTGTCTACCAGAGAGTATACGATGGCAGCACGTATTGCAGCATCGTGGTTCCCACAGAACTGGAAGTCCTTCCGGCCCAGGGTGCATAAACTTGATATACCCAAGATAAACGTTCGTCTCTCCCGTAATCCTCTTTGTCGCATGTAGATGATAGGTTACATGATATGTATAGTCATCCCCTGCATCCAATTCAATGTGGAAGTCAGCATCATCACCCGCATATGATGAAGCATCCTGGAAACACTTAGGAATGATTTTGAATGTCAACATTGTTCTACAATTATAGATAAAGATATCTGCAGCGTCACCCTCTCATCGCCAGCGCCACACTCACAATCGCTGCAACGGCCGACGCTACCGCCACAATCAACATCATCCAGTTCTGTCGCACAGCCCTCTTGTTCAACTTGAACGTCATCTTATTCAGATCTTGAGTTTGCATATTAAATAACGCCGTTTGAGCAAGATTGGCAAATGACTGCTGTCGCATAGCGTCCCACCCCTCCTGCGTAATGGCAAAAACAGGATTCGTCTTGTCCTCTTTTACAATTTCAATCATCTCGAGTACGCACAACTTCGCCAGGCAATGGTAGTAGAAAGTAATTGGCACCTCGTCAATAAAAGTCCTATCGGAATAGTTGAAAACAAAAGAGGTAATATCCTTAAACTCCTGTTGAGGCTTGTAAACAAATGCCTCCAAGATTGAAGAAAGAATCATATTCTCCTGATAGTACCCTCTAGCAATATCATCTGGACGCCGTCCGCTATCAAGACTGACTCCATCAGTCAAAACAGCAAGATTCTTGGCCATTTCCTTGATCTTCTTCGCTCTCTCCGTGAACGCCTTCAATTCCTCTTCACTAGCGTTCTCCGGATGCGCCATAAACTCCCTTAGTGTCATAACTAAAATGCTTAGGATGATGATCTTTCAAATAAGGAAGCAATACTTCTCCCTCCCCATGCCACTCCCCCACCAATCACTCCACCCACCCCATTCAACACCAAATCCGTCACCTCAAAAATCCCGACATGCAATGCCCACTGGATGCACTCAATACAGAGCGACAGCCCGAAAGCCACCAAAGTGACCCGCCCCAGGCAACGCCACAAGCCCATCCCGGTACTCCTTAGGAACGACCCCAACGCAAGCCCAAACGGGGTAAACACCGCCGTATTGAAAAGCATCAGCATCAGGTTCTCCTCATTGCAAGAAGTGATCCGCCGGAGCTCGGCCCCCAGGTCGATTCCGGGATGTTCCACCCATCGGCCGCCGATACGGACCAATGCCAGTGCATCCAGCACGTACAGCCCCATGAAAACCGCCGCGCCCATAGCGATGGACCCATAAACCGAAAACCGCTTTCGCCCAATCAGACCTACTGTCAATGCCAACACCACAACGCCCATCAACGCCCAATGCCACAAAGGCAGATGAGGGAAGAAAGCCCGAACGTATATCTGAAAGGTCGATGAAAGAATAACGCATCAAGCATCATTCTCAACCCTGAATCGGTTCATCTCAACCAATTCAGGTATGGAAACTGGCGGAAGCGGGAAAACTGCCAATGGAGAATCCTTCGTCTTCTCGAATAAGACGCCTCGCAATGTGCCGAAGGTGATATTCAACAATGTTGGGACAACTTCTTTTGTAAATGACACCGTCTTCTTATTGTCGTCAATGACGATAATATCGGAAAACGGCTCGATTCCGAACACGGCGCCGACAATTAATTCACAGAGAGGCTGTTCCTCCATGGAGTACTTCACACCGGTCGTAACCCTTACTTTTTCCTGGCTCCTGAGAATTTCCGTTTCAATAAGATATCGGACCTCCAACTTATCCCCATCCAGGGATTCAGGAATGGATGAAGAGAGTTCGAACTTCTGCTCTTCAAGGGATTCGATACTGAAGCGTATTCTAATATCTTGTTCCATAGTCAGCAAGAGTTTGGGACATCATCTGGTTTACAGGTCTGGAGAGACTCCATTTCGGGCGAATGGTGATACGTGAAATCGCCTTGTTCTCCGGGAAGTCGTGCACGGCCACAGGATTGTAAGTGACAGAAATAAAGTTTTTTGCGACAACAACGGTCTCTCCCGTTATCTTTTCCTTCAGATAATAGGAGAGTTCCGTCAAAGTGTCCAGCGTAAAATTCTGATCGCCACTCAGCCACTTCGTAATTTCCGAAGGACGGCGTCCCATCATGTCGGCCAGTTGTTTTTTCGATATGCCATGCTTCTCCATGGCATCCGCAATCTGGATGGCGGTACGCATCCTGCGTACCACTTTTTGATACTCCAGTTCGGAGCGTCTAACCATTCTCTCTCTGTTTTTCATGCCTTATGCTTCGTCATCAAACGTCAAATCTCCCGTGAGAGACCCATCCGCAGACAACATGATTTCCTTACTTTTAATCCGCTCAGTTATCAAAGTAGATATCCGCATCAATTCATGCACACAAGCCTTTAAATGATCGTCATCTTGCCATGCCCTGATGGTGGAAGGCTTGTAGCCTCCATCCCCCAGGACTAGCGTCCCACTCCCATATCTGATGCAATACAGTCTTAAAGTAAACTTTTTCTTTTTCAGCAGCGCCACGATACCGTCACCGGGTTTTCCTTCATCCTCCTTGAAAAATTGTATTCTGGCACCTCCCTCTTTGCCCATGAATCGCAAAGTATACCATATTTCATCCACCGCTGCCGAGAATCCTTCTGCATCCATTCTGTCCTGGAAACACTCAAACAATGAATCCTCTTCACCATCATAAACAATGGTGTAAATCTTGCACGCGTCCCCCGACAGCTCCTGTATCTCAACGATTCTGAACTTCATTCTCTCTCAAAACGCATGCAAAGATAGAATTATTTTTAGAATATTTCAACTATAAGTGAAATATCTCGAAATTACTCACATCTTTAACACGTCGATCATATCACCTCCCCCGCATACTCCATCTTCCTCCCCAGCACTGTGCAGAGAATCATCCGGAGATCCTTCGGGAAAGAGTAATGCCGATAATAGTAACAGTTCAGACGGACCTTGTCGGGATAGATCACCGTATCGTTGTATTCTTCGGCAATCGCCTGGGCATCGCGTGAATCTCCCGCCGCCTGCCGGCCTGCCACGTATTCCGCAATCATCTCATCCTCAAGCCGATACTTGAGTGTTGCGGGGCCCGTGATCCCCGGCCGGAGTTTCAGTACATCGCGATCATCTCCTGTCAATTTATCGGCATACCCCGGCACATCCGGCCGAGGCCCCACGAAACTCATCTTGCCGATAAGCACGTCCCACAGCCCCGGCAGCTCGTCCAGCTTCCAGTGCCGCAGCTTCGCCCCCAACGGGGTAATCCGGCTGTCCCCGGCCACCGAAACCGTCGATCCGCCATGATTCACCGTCATCGTCCGGAACTTATGGCAGTCGAACAATTCCCCGCCAAGGCCCACCCGTTTCTGCACGAAAAGCACCGGTCCTCCCGGCATCTTGATCCTGATCAGGATCGCCACAACCAGAAGTACCGGCCAGAGAACAAGCAGGCCGATCAGTGAGACGATACGGTCGAAAAGGTATTTGAGGAGCATGGGATGGTCATCTCATCAATCCAATCTCTTTAAAGACACGAACTACTTCTTGCTCAAAGTGATTGAATGAGGGAATCGTCCGTAACTTATTGGAGAATCCTCTCGAAAATGACCCCCTCATGACACAGCAATCTGAGGGGGTCAGTTTACGCAGGAATTTCCAATGTCCAAAAGGGGAAGGTCAGAACTATCGGGAGTCTGCATCCTTATCCCCTCAATAGTTCTCCGCCTTCAGCTGGAAATAACTCTTCGGATGATCGCAGACGGGGCACACCTCCGGCGCGGACGGGCCGATGACGATGTGCCCGCAGTTGGAGCACTGCCAGATGCAGTCGCCGTCACGGGAGAAGACGAGACCGCCTTCGATGTTGGCGAGGAGCTTGCGGTAGCGCTCTTCATGCTCCTTTTCGATGGCGCCCACCAGGCGGAACTTGGCGGCGATTTCCGGGAAGCCTTCCGCATCGGCCTCGGCGGCCATGCGGTCGTACATGTCGGTCCATTCGAAGTTCTCGCCGTCGGCAGCGTCCTTCAGGTTCTCGGTCGTGGCGGGAACGCCGCCGTGCAGGTACTTGAACCAGATCTCGGCGTGTTCTTTCTCGTTGGCGGCAGTCTCTTCGAAGATCTTGGAAATCTGGACGTAGCCGTCTTTCTTGGCCTTGGAGGCGTAGAAGGTGTACTTGTTACGGGCCATGGACTCCCCTGCGAATGCTTCCAGGAGGTTCTTTTCGGTCTTGGTTCCTTTCAGGTTCATATCTTTGATTGTTTTATGGGATCAGCAGGACTTTGTCTTGGAAGATGGACATAGTTGTATGAGAACTTAATGGACAAGAATTCAATTCCTTGCCAGAAAACCATCAGGCAAGGGAAATCCACCCGATGCAGCCTCCTGTCCAAGAGGCGCCGGCCCGGGCGGAGACGGTACCGCTGCACGGCACTTGAAACCGATACACAAAGATAAGGTTTATTTTCGGTATTTGTCCCCTTTCCAGGTACTCATAGGGCCGAAAAAACGAATCCGCATTAGGATTTATGACGTATAATCCGTATCTTGCATACAAGTTAAACCAGTATTCATCCTTATTAATCAACACTCTGGAGCTATGAAAAGGTTCTTGGCTATCCTTGCATGCATCATGCTGCTCCCAGCCGTAGCATTCGGCGCCACCGACAAGAAAGACGACAAGAAAGGCGGAAAAGACAACAAGGGAGGAGACAAACCCATCATCATCACCTGGGACTTCGACTGGAAGCCGATTATCCGCGACGCAGAGTAAATCTCAGCGAAGTCCCTCTCAGCATTCCTCCAGTTTGAAGATCCGTTCCATCAGCCGCCACTTCGAAGTGGACGGCGTAGATGGGTCACAACCTTGGAACTGAGCTACATACGCTTCCCATTCGGCTTGGCGCGGGAGGGCGGCCAGGCGGGCGTTGTCGGCCTCGAAATCAAAGTCGTCGGCCGTGTCCATGATCATGAAAAGCCGCGTCCCCAGCCGGTAGATCTGCATGTCCAGGATGCCCACTTCCCGGATGCCGGCCTGCACTTCCGGCCACACATGGGCATGGGCTTCGACGTACTTTTCGATCAAGTCCGGATCGTCCCGGAGCTCGAGGGTCTGGCAATACCGTTTCATGCTACCACTTCGTTTTAAAAAAGCGCGGAGTGACCAGGAGCATCACCCAGCCCCAGTGGAGACGGTTGTTGTCGGCCGTGCGTTTGAGGGCGGACATGGTTTCGGTGCCCTGCATGAAGGAATAGCCGGCACTCAGGGAGACATCCTTCGAAAAGCGCCAGGAGGCGGTGAGTTCCACTTCGTGGCCGAGGGCGCGCAGATGGTCCTTGACCTGCACCGCCGTGGAGAAATAGTGGTAGGCCGCATCCACGGAGAGCTTTTCCACCGGTTTGAAGGTGACGCCGGCGTACAGGTTCTGCAGACCGGGGGTGAACCCGCTCACGTACGTGGAGACATAGAAAAAGTCCATGGCGCCATAGAACTTGTGGTTGGACCCGTACAGGGAGCTGAAGCCATTGACCACCTCATGCCGGGTCAGGCCGATCATCCCCTGCCCCGGGACGGCGAAATCCTCGTCTCCGCTCAGGTAGTCATAGCCGGCGCGGGCGGAGAGCATGTCGGAAATCCGGGCCGTCGCCTTCACACTGGCCATCCAGGCATTGACAGGAAGCCCCGCCTGCTCCTTTCCCCACTGGTGATAATAAGCTCCTTCCAGGCCGAACCGCTTGGGCTGCCAAGACACGAACGCACCTGCAAGATGCTGATGGAACGTACTCTTGAGGTCCTCCGTGGATTGAAGGCCCAGGTCCATGAAGAGCGCCGACAGGCCGACCTTCGAAATATCGACATGGTACCAGGCCGCCCCGAGGCCCTTGTAGGGCTGGAGGCCGCCGGAAAAGCGGGTGCCGCCCTTGTCCATGTTCGCGACATCCTGGTTGTAGGCGCCGATGAGATGCACCTTGTGCGCCCCGCCTTCGAATCCCACTTTCACGGCGTCGTGCGAGATGCCGGTCATGGACCAGTCGTCCAGGCCGAAAATTCGCTGGTCATCGTAGGAGAGGCTCTGGCGGCCCACTTTGGCGAAGAATCCCTTGGTCCCGAACCGGACCCAGGCTTCGTTCATGGACAGGGAATTCCCTTCGATGCTTCCCCAGGTGCCGGCATGCTGGGCAACCAGCCGCGCCGACAACCAGTCGTGCTCGAAGGAGGCCCCGATCCGGGTGCGGGACAGTACGAACCGGGCGTACCCGGCTTCGCCCTCATCCGATACGGAGAGGCCGCCGTCGCGGATCTCGCCGCGCATGAGGTAATTTGCATCCACGGAGAACTTCTTCTCCTGCGCACCGGCTAACATCGGCACGAGAAGGGCCGCAAGCAGGAAGGCTCGGCGTAAATGCACAGTAATCACCATGGTGTCAATGGTTTATTCGGATACACATCATTGTCAGGTCGTCGCTGGCCTCGGCGCCGGCAACATGGGCCCGGACCGCCTCGTTCATGCGCCCGATCATCTCGTCCGCATCCACATAGGGAGCGCTTTCCATAACCTCCAGGAGCCGGTCGTTCCCGAAAGGGACATGATCGGCATTCTCCGCCTCGTTCAGTCCGTCGGTATAGATCAGCAGCGGGATGCCGCGGACATCCTTCAGCACATGGCCCGTGAAAACGTAGCCCGGAGTGATGCCAAGGGGCATGTTGGGTTCCCCTTCGAGGAAAGAGGCTTTCCCGTCGGCACGAAGGAACGCGGGCGGATTGTGACCGCAGTTGCAGAAGCTCATTTCCCCGGATTTCAGGTCGATGACTCCGATGAACATGGTGACGAACATCAGCTGCTCGTTATCCGCGGAGAGGGCTTCATTCAGTTCCCACGCGATTTCCGTGACGGAAGGAGCCTTTTGAATGGTCACGCGAAAGACCGTTCGCGTCATGGCCATCAACAGACTCGCCGGGATTCCCTTTCCACTCACGTCACCGATGCAGAAGTACAGCTTCCCGTTCTGAACGGAAAAGTCATACAGGTCTCCGCCCACCTCTTTCGCCGGAATCATCTCACCGGACATATCGATCCCTACCTGGATCGCCGGGGCCATCTCTCCATAGATATCGATGTACACCTGCTTAGGGAACTCCCTGGGAATCAAGCCCCTCTGGATATCCCGCGCCACCTGGAGCTCGCTTTCGATGCGCTCCCGTTTGGCCGTCGTACGCTGGAGTTCGTCGATATACGAGACCAGGGACGACTGCATGTGGGAGAAGGAACGGTTCAGGGTGCCGATTTCGTCCTCGCGGGGCGATTCCGGAAGGACCGTATCAAAATGGCCGCCGGCGATGTTCCCGGCCTGGACGGCCAGGTCGCTGAGCGGTTTGAGGGTCTTCCCGATCACCCGGAAGCATACGAGGAACATCAGGACCAGTCCCAGGAGACCGATGCCGAAAATGATCATCCGGAGCCGCTTGAAGGCTCCGAAAATATCCCGTTCCGGGCACACGATCCCCATGCTCCAGCCCGTGGATTTGAGCGGGGTGTAGAAGACGTAGCTTCTCTGCCCGTCGATCTCGAGGGCCCGCATCCCCTCTTCAAGATTCACCATGGCCCTTCCCAGGGCTTCCACGGCCGGCGCCTGACCGGTCAGGGTTTCCGTGAAAATGGACTCATAGAAGAGTATGTCCGGATCGGGATGCACGAGGAAAGTCCCGCCCCGGCTCAGAAGGACGACGTAGGAGTGCGGATAAGGTTGGACGGAGGCGAGCGTCTCCGACAGCCACTTGAGGGAGATGTCCAGGGAGATGGAGCCGATATAGGAGCCGTCTCCTGCGGTAAGGGGCTTGCAGTAGGAGACGAGCATCTGGTTTTGCAGTTCCGCGTCGTCATCCTGCTCCCAGTCGCTGTAAGGCTCGGTCCAGCAGGGCTGGTTCAACAGTTTGGGAAGCTGGTACCAGCCCAGGTACCAGTACTGGTAATCGTCGCTGCCTTCCTGGATGGTCGTGATGGAATCGCCCTCCACCCGGCCTGAATAGATGGAGTAATAGTACTTGTCCTTGTAATAGTAGGGTTCAAAGGAAATGGAGCAGCCGCTCAGGCTCGGCGTACCCTGGACGGTGCTTCGCGAATAATCGGCCATCCGTTCCGGGTGGTCCAGATTACGGTACACCAGCCATTCCAGGTTATTGGCCGCAAGTTCCACGTCCTCCAGGATGTTGGAAAGGCGCAGGACGGAATTGTCCAGCACCTGGCTGGCCCGCTTGATCGCTTCCATCCGGACGTAATCACGGGACACGTAGGAGGAATACCCCAGCGTGGACAGCAGGATCAAGGCCGAGAACAGGACCACCCAGATACTCAGCCTCGCCGACAGGGAGCGGCGGATCATATCCAGAAGTCGTTTCATGGCAGGATCTCCTCCGGTTTGACAGGCGCGGGCAGAGCGCCGGAGTTCAAAAGCATCCGGTTGGCTTTCTCCACCATGTCGGGACGCACACGGAATTCCCGGAGCCCCGATTCATGGTCCAGCTGAAGCCGCAGGACCTCGTCCAGCATCAACTCCTGCAGCGTCCGGTTCGTCGCAATGCGAAGCTTTTTCGTGTACTGCATGACGATATCCAACGCCTCTTCCCGGTTCTCCAACACCCACTCCCAGCCCTTGCGGCTGGCCCGGGCGAAGGCTTCGGCCGTTTCGCGGTGCCTCTCAAAGTATTCCCGCGTCACGTACACGCCATCCTGCTGGATGTTGAATTCGCCGTCCTCGAAACGGTAGATGGCCTTTTCGGGGATGTCGATACCCGACTGCAGGATGCGGTAGTATTCGTCGAAACTGCGTCCCAGGGTGGCATCGACCGCTCCGGCGACGAAAAGGGAAACTTCGGACGCCGATGTAATCCACTGATATTCAAGCCCGAGCATCTCCACGAAACTCCGGGCCGACTGGCCGAATCCTGCACGGAAGGCGGTCACCTTGGCCCCATGCAGCGTCAGGGGATCCTCTCCCCAGCGGGAGATGATGACGGTAGCGCTGTTCATGGAGGTCTGAAGGATGTTCACAAGGGGCATGCCGTTGCCTACCGTGCGCATCGCAAGCGTAAGCGGCAGCGTAACCGCCTGGCAGTTTCCTTCCCGGATATTGTCCAGCGCGGACGTGGTGACAAAGGGATGGCGGATCTCCACATCCAGCCCTTCCTCCGCATAGAATCCTTTCTCCAGGGCCGCATAATACCCCGCAAACTGGGCCTGCGCATTGGACTGGGGTGAGAAGACGAAGCGCTCCTGGGCCCCTGCCGAAAGCGGGAGCACCAGCGAAAGAAGGATTGACAGATACCGCCCCATCACCGATTTACCGGCAGTTGCGCCAGAAGAACTCATAAACCTGTTTCGTGATCCATTCGCCGCCCAGGTTGTGGGTGTGTCCCGGCAGGAAGTACTGCTCGAAGTCCTTGTTGTTCTTCACGAGCTCGGAGACCACCTGCAGGGAGGAGGACGGATCCACGTTGTCGTCCATTTCACCGTTGATGATCAGGAGCTTCCCTTCCAGCAGGTGCGCGTTGTCCACATTGGAATTCTCGCTGTACCAGGGGCCCACGGGATAGCCCATCCACTGCTCGTTCCACCAGATCTTGTCCATGCGGTTGTCATGGCAGCCGCACAGGGCAACGCCCACCTTATAGAACTCGGGATGGAACAGGAGGGCGGAAAGGGTGTTCTGCCCGCCGGCGGAATAGCCGTAGATACCCACCTTGTCCAGGTTCATGTACCTGTATTTCTTCGCGGCGGCCTGCATCCAAAGGATGCGGTCGGGGAAGCCGGCGTCCTTGAGGTTGCGCCAGGCGACATCCTGGAAGGACTTGGACCGGTTGTCCGTGCCCATACCATCGATGGTCACGACGATGAAGCCCAGTTCCAGCAGGCGGGAAAAACGCATGGCCGGGATGAAATCCTTGGTGACATGCGAGTCATGCGGCCCGGCGTAGATGTATTCCACGACGGGGTAGCTCTTCCTGGGATTGAATCTGTATGGGCGGTAGATGGTGCCCCAGATGTCGGTCTTGCCGTCGCGGCCCTTGGCCGAGAAGACCTCAGGCATCGTATAGCCGTCCTTCACGATAGCGGAGATGTCCTGCTTCTGGATGTTCAGGATGACTTGGCCGTTTGCGGCGCTCCGGAGGACGGAGGCAGTGGGCAGGTCGGGGCGGGAGAAATTATCGACAAAGGCGGTGAAGTCCTTGTTGAAGGTGACCTGGTGATTTGCGTTTTCCGGAGTCAGGTCTTTGATTTCCAGCGTCTTAAGATCCAGGCGGACGACGTGCTTGTTGTACGGGTCCTCCCCTTCCGACGCATGGAGGCCGTTCACGTTCATGAGGATGTGGTCATCGGACACATGGTGGATTTCTCGGACGTTCCACTGTCCCTGGGTGAGCTGCCGCATCTTTCCGGTTTCCGTGTCGATGCAATAGAGGTGGCGCCAATCGTCCCGTTCGGAGATCCACAGCATATGCTTGCCGTCCGGCATCAGGTAGCGCCAGAGGTCGTAGTAGTAGATGAAGGTGCTGCTCTCCTCATCGGCCAGGATGCGGACCTTGCCGTCTCCGGCATCCACGGCGCAGAGCTGGTAGCGCTGGTGGCCGCGCTGGTTGTACTCGTAGGTGAACCACTTGGAGTCCGGGGACCACTCTCCCAGTTCCAGGAAATACTGGTCCATCTTCACGGGTTCGCTCAGGGGGACGGTCTTCTTTCCGGCCACGTCGATGAGCACGGGCACGGACTGCGGCAGGATGTCACCGGGCTTCGCATAGTCCAGATAGCGGTATTTGGGCTGTACCTGGTCCGCCGGGCGGGAGTCGCGCAGGATGATCTGGCGCTCCTTGAGCACCTGCTTCCGCAGGGCGGCGATCTTCCGGCCGTCAGGCGACCAGAGAATCCGGGTATAGGTATCGCCATCGGTGCCGTCACAGGTGAGTTGAACGGCATTCTTACCGTCCATATCGCTTACCCAGACGTTGTTATCCTGGACAAAAGCGGTCTTGGTGCTGTCCGGGGAAGGCGTCTTGTCCTCTTTGCGCACGGCATACTGGCTATCGTCCGAAGGGTCGTAATAGCGGTTCCGGCGAACAGACTTGACGGCCTCCTCGAAGGTCTCCTTGTCCACGGACGTTTTCTCCGCTCCCGTCACCTTGTACCAGACATCCCCGCCGGCCTCACGGGTCTGGAAATAGAAGGTGTCTTCCGAGGTCCACACCGGCCTCACGGGCCCATTGTACACCTTCTCGCCCGCCTTGTAGGCGAACTCGGTCTGGGCATACAAGGTATTGAAATCCTGGTCTTTCTGCGCACGGCTCCCCTGGGCAGCGGCGGTCTGGTTCATGGCGGCGACGGCGGCTATCGCCACGGCCAGCGCAATTACAGTTCGTTTCATGGGCTTGTCCTTGACAAATTTCCGTAAATATACGCATTTTCCGTGAAATATCCCTGCCGGGCGTTCCCCGGCTTCCCTTCCGTTGCTCCCCGGCATCCCTCATCCTCATTTCAGGCGTTTTTTGAGGACGAACTACGAGATTCCCGGGGTTCATCCTCAAATACCGCCATTTTTGAGGATGAAAAGGGCTGCACGACGATAAGAATTATTTTGATTCCCGCGGTTGTTTCAGGTTATTGCGCCCTGGAGAGCATCGAAAACCGATAAAATGGACCGGAAACATAAAAAGTTGCATAGTGGGTCTTGCATGGGCGGGGACACCGGTGTATGTTTGCGGCATGAAACGATGGGCAGCAAGACCGCAGGAGCGGTATGACGAGTGGGATCTGGAACAGTTGTTCCGGGAAAGCGGGCCGTTCTTCCACCTGCATACGAAGCCTGTGGAGACGGACGTGATTTTCAAAAGTGACGCGGAGCGGGCCGTCGCCCTGGTCTATGTGGCCATCGCCGCCGCGCTATGCGGCGTGGAGGTATTGGCCTATGCCTTGATGAGCAATCACTTCCATTTCATCCTGCGCGGAGGGGAAATGGCCTGCCGGAACTTCTACGGCCGTTTTTCGCGGATGCTTTCCCTGTATTTCTCGCGCCACGGACGGCCAGGCGTGCTGGATGCCGTCGAGGAGCCGGATCCGACGCCCATCACGACCCTCAAGCAGCTCCGGGACGAGGTGGCCTATGTCATCCGAAATCCCTTTGTCGCCAGGACCGATGTCCATGCCTTCGCCTACCCCTGGTGCTCCGGATTCCTGTATTTCAATCCGTTCCTGTCCATGATCCCGCAGCGGCCCGCGGAGACATTGACCTTGCGTGAAAAACGCGCATTGACCCGCTCCAGGGACTTACCCCTCCCGAGGGGACTGACCGTAGTAACCGTATCGGGCCCATCTCGGGACACTTCATCGAGAAATCCGCAGTTCCTGGCCGACGGCATGGTCTTCCCGGGCAGCTTCGTGAATTACAGGCTGGTAGAGACCCTGTTTCCGGACTGCCGCCAATTCCAGTTCTGGGTCCTCAAGAATGTAGAGGCCCAGGTGGAAACGGCCCTCCGCCTGGGCGAAAACCCTTCCCTCACGGATGACGAAATGCTCTCCGTATCACTTCGGCTCTGCAAACAGCGGTTCGGCCAAAAGGGTCCGTCCAGACTCACCGAACAGCAGAAGCACGAGCTGGCCAAACAGCTCAAATACGACTACTTCGCCTCCAACGGCCAACTCGCGCGCTTCACCGGACTCCCCCTCACCACCGTGAACGCCCTCTTCCCCCTCTCGGCGAAACCCCGCGCGTCGAAGATCGGCTCCGGCTAAGACGCTTCCGGCGGGGGCATCGGCAAGGGCACCTTCGGTCAAGCGCTTCCGGTGGCGGCGTGGCCATCGGCGAGAACACCTTCGGGCGAGCGGTTCCGGTGGCAGCTTGGCCATCGGCGAGAAAACCTTCAGGCGAGCGGTTCCGGTGGCGGCATCGGCAAAGGCACCTTCGGTCAAGCGGTTCCGGTGGCGGCTTCGTCCTCAAAACAGGCCTATTTTGAGGACGAACGGCGAGATTTCCAGGGTTCATCCTCAAATACCGCCCTTTTTGAGGATGAGGTGAGGTTATTGACCGGCCGAAAGGGACTCTTTCAGCGCATCGACATACCATTGCTCCCGGTATCCCATTCCGTTGTCTCCCGGCACTCCTCATCCTCATTTCGGGCGTTTTTTGAGGACGAACGGCGAGATTTCCGGGGTTCATCCTCAAATACCGCCATTTTTGAGGATGAGTCGCGGTTATTTGCCGGCCGAAAGGTATTCTTTCAGCGCTTCCACGTAGCTTTTGAAGGCTTCCTGGCCGGCCGGGGTGATCTTGCAGGTGGTGCGGGGCATTCTGCCCTTGAAGCCTTTCTCCACCGTGATGTAGCCGGCCGTGGTGAGTTTGTCAATCTGCACGCTCAGGTTCCCGGACGTAGCACCCGTCTGGTTCTTCAAATAGGTGAAATCGGCTTCATCGGCCCCGGCCAGGATGGACATCACCGCCAGCCGGAGCTCCGAATGAAGGATGGGGTCTAACTTGGGGAACATAGGCTACTTATACTGAATCTTCATGATCATGCCGGTCACCAGGAGAAGGATGCCGCCCAGCGTAAAGATGAGAAGCTGCGCCTCGCTCTTGACCAGCAGGGCGAATACGGCCCCGCCGATGCCCAGCAGGAAGCCGGCGATGATGATAGGCCAATTCTTCAGCAGGACGCCGGAAATGCATTCGGCCAGCCCCAGGATGATGACGATGATAAGCGTCACGTGCATCGGGATCAAGAAAACCGCGATGGCACTGAGCGTAATGGAGAACGCGCCGAAGACGGACCAGACGCCTTGGAGCATCTTGCTCACCTCGTTCTGCGGGATGGAGACACTGTTCTTCCCGATCAGGGCGGCGAAGGGATAGCCGATGACCGGCATGGCGAACCATAGGAAATTCCACTGCGGTTTGCCCGTGGAATGCCATAAAAGATAGATGGTGAGTGAAGTTACGGTCAGCAAAACGCCCCAGAGCATGAAATACTTGGCGCTGTTGCGAAGGATATCCTTCCTGCTTTTGTTGAAGGATTCGGTGATGAGCTGAAGGCTCTCCTGAGCCGTCATTTCCTTGTTTTGTTCCATTGTATCAACTGTTTAACTTGTTTATGCGGCCGGGCGAAGCTGCGCAGTCTTCCCAAGGCCACTGCAAATATAAACAAGTTTATAATATAAACCAAATTTTCAGGAGAAAATTATCCCGGTTTCCGCATTTGCGGCAAAACGGGCCTGGAGGCCCATCTGCTTGCCGACGCGGCAGGGTTTGAGCCGGAATCGGGCGTTTTTCCGGACGCGTCGGCAACTGGACAAGTGCTGGAGGCACTTTTTCCGCATTTGCGGCCGGTCGGAAGGCGGGGTACGGTCAAACTTGGAGCGAAACGACTAAACCCCTTCCCCGAGGGAAGGAGTTTGGGGAAGCGGAGGCGGAGGGATTCGAACCCCCGGAACGTTGCCGTTCAACAGTTTTCAAGACTGCCGCCATCGACCACTCGGCCACACCTCCAAAATGTCGGGCAAAGATAAGGATTTTGCCCCAAACGACAAAGATTGCCGGATTGTCAGACTATTCTTCCTTCGAAAAGAATTTCCAATGGAACAGGATCAGGTAGATGGCTCCTACCGTGACGCAGCTGTCCGCAAAGTTGAATACTGGTTCGAAGAAGATGTTCCCGCCCACGAAAGGGACCCAGTCGGGCCAGGTCCACAGGGGGAAGTAAAGCATGTCCACGACCTTGCCCTGCATGAAGGGCGCATAGTGGCCCCAGGTCGCCACGACGCCGGGGGCGGACTCGGTGAAGATCAGACCGTAGAACAGGCAGTCGATGATGTTCCCGAGGGCGCCGGCGGTGATGAGGGTCAGGCCCACGAGGACGCCCGTGGGCACACGATCCCGCGAATCGCCCGCCGTTCCCCGCTTCAGCAGCCGGGAGATCCACCAGGTCAGGACACCGAACAGGATGATCCGGAACGCGCTCAGGGCATATTTGCCGATAACCCCGCCGAAGGACATCCCGAAGGCCATGCCCTTGTTTTCGATGAACAGGATCTGGAACCAGTTGCTCAGTACGTTGAAGTGTTCCCCGATGGACATATTGGTCTTGACCAGGATCTTGATGACCTGGTCGATGACCACGAGCACGATGCCCAGGATCAGGAGGAGACGGCCCCTGTTTTGAGATTCTTTCACTTCGCTCAGAATGACAAAAGGTACGTTCAGAATGGCAAAAGGTACGTTCAGGATGACAGAAGGTATGTTCTGAATGACAGGTTATTTCCGTCCGGTCTTCTCCAGAATGGCTTTGCCCTCCACGGTGGTGGTGGCGTGCGGGACCAGGCGGAGGCGCTCCTTGGGGATCAGTTTGCCGGTCACGCGGCAGATGCCGTAAGTCTTGTTCTCGATGCGTACAAGGGCGGCTTCGAGGTTCTGGATGAACTTGTATTGACGCTGGGCCAGGGCACTGGCCTCTTCCTTGGAGAGTTGGAAGGCTCCATCGTCCTCGACCGTCTTGAAGGTGGGCGCGGTGTCCAGTATGTCATTCCCGCCGGCATGCATGATGACCTGTCGGAGAGTGGCATACTCAGCGCGGGCCTTGTCCAGCATTTCATTGATGATTCCACGGAACTCCTCGAGTTCTTCGTCGGAATAACGGGTTTTGGTATTCTCTTCCATTGTCAAAGAATGGTTAGCGTTTTACTTCGATTTTGATCGTCCCCTCGGTCCACTCCACTTCGCGGGCATCGGCCGGGGCCGAGGCTGCGCTCTGCAGGGTGACCGTACGGGAAAGCGTCTGGCCGCCGATCCACTCGGCATAGGTAGCCAGGGCGGCGGAGATTTCGGGGGCATCGGCATAGACGACGGTGTCGATGCGGTCGGTGACTTCGAAACCGGCGGTCTTGCGGAGGTTCTGGATGCGGTTTACGAGTTCACGGGCGACGCCCTCTTCGCGAAGGGCCGGCGTGATTTCCACGTCCAGGGCCACCGTGAGGGCTCCTTCGGAGGCGACCAGCCAGCCGGGCATGTCCTCGGAGGAAATCTGGCAGTCACCGGGGTTCAGGACCACCTCGCCGCCCGGAAGGGCGAGTTCGTAGGCGGTACCTGCGGTCTCGGCATTCTGGATGGCCGTAATGGTGGCCTGGTCCAGGGTGCCGAAGGCGGCGGCAATCTCCTTCATCCGCGGGCCATATACTTTGCCCAGCGTCTTGAAGTTGGGCTTGATCTTCTTGGTGATGATGCCGGTGGTGTCCTCCACGAACTCCATCTCCTTCACGTTTACCTCGGTGAGGATCAGGTTCTTGACCGCATCCAGCCGGCTGCGGACGGCATCGGAGATGACCGGAACGAGCATCTTCCCCAGCGGCTGGCGCACGGGGATGCCCACCTTCTTGCGGAGGGCAAGCACCATGGACGTGGCCTGCTGCGCGAGTTCCATCCGCTGCTCCAGTTCCGGGTCGATGACGGAGGCGTCGGCCTCGGGCATGAGGACGTAGTGGACAGATTCCTTCGCTCCGCTCGGAATGACAGAGACAGCTCCGCCCGGAATGGCAGCGGTCAGGTCCAGGTAGAGCTGGTCCATGAAGAACGGCGCGATGGGAGCGGCGAGGACGGCGACGTTCAGGAGGACGTCGTACAGGGTCTGGAAGGCCTGCGGATCGCCGTTCCAGAAGCGGGAACGGTTCAGGCGGACGTACCAGTTGGACACATGGTCGCACACGAAAGTTTCGATGAGGCGGCCGGCGGTCTTGATGTCGTAGTCCTCGTAGGCGGCACGGGCTTCCCGGATGAGGGTGTTCAGGCGGGAGAGGATCCAGCGGTCGATCTCGGGGAGAGATTCCTTCGCTTCGCTCGGAATGACAGAAGAGGCTTCACTCGGAATGACAGGGCCATTGTCACTTCGACCAAGCGAAGCGCGTGGAGAAGTCTCAGCAGCGGGGGTCCAGCCTTCGATATTCGCATACAGCGCGAAGAAGGAGTAGGTGTTGTACAAGGTGCCAAAGAACTTGCGGCGCACCTCGTCCACTCCGTTTTCGTCGAATTTGAGGTTGTCCCAGGGCTCGGCGTTGGTGAGCATGTACCAGCGGAGGGCATCGGCCCCGTACTTGTCCAGGGCATAGAACGGATCCACGGCGTTGCCGAGGCGCTTGCTCATCTTGTTGCCGTTCTTATCCAGAACCAACCCGTTGGAAATCACGCGTTTGAATGCCGGCGTACCGCTTACCATCGTGTGGATGGCGTGGAGCGTGTAGAACCAGCCGCGGGTCTGGTCCACGCCTTCGGCGATGAAATCCGCCGTGGCGCCGAACTTGCCGCCGTGGAGACCGCGGAGGCCTTCCTGCGCATACGGCATGGCGCCGGAATCGAACCAGACGTCGATAAGGTCACTCTCGCGGACCATCTTCCTGCCGGAGTCGGACACGAGGTACATCTCGTCCACGAAAGGACGGTGCAGGTCGATCCGGTCGTAGTTTTCAAGGCTCATGTCGGAGGGATCGAAGCCCTTGTCCTTCAGCGGATTGGACTTCATGATACCGGCCTCGACAGCCTTCTCGAGTTCTGCATAGAGCTCCGCGGCCGTACCGATGCACTTCTCTTCCTTCCCGTCCTCGGTGCGCCAGATCGGGAGCGGAGTGCCCCAGAAACGGCTCCGGGACAGGTTCCAGTCCTGGATGTTCTCCAGCCACTGGCCAAAGCGGCCGGTGCCGGTGGATTCGGGCTTCCAGGTGATGGTCTTGTTCAGGGCCACCATCTGCTCCTTCACGGCCGAGGCCTTGATGAACCAGGAATCCAGCGGGTAGTAGAGCACCGGACGGTCCGTCCGCCAACTGTGCGGATAGCTGTGCACATGCTTCTGCATGCGGAACAGGCGGCCGTCGGCCTTCATCATGAGGCAAAGGTCCACGTCCAGGGTGGTCTCCTCCGTCTCGTGCTCGAAATATTCCTTGAATCCGGACTTGACGTAGCGGCCGGAATAGGGGGCGTAGGAAGCATCGACCGTGGCGGCATAAGCCGGAGCCAGATCCTCCAGGCGGCAGAAGCGGCCCTGGCGGTCCACCTGCGCCTGCGGGTTTCCGTCCTTGTCCACGGGCATGATCGCGGCGATGCCGGAAGCGGCGGCGACGCGCTTGTCGTCGGCACCGAAAGTGGGGGCGATATGGACGATGCCAGTACCGTCCTCGGTGGTCACATAATCCCCGGGAATGACGCGGAAGGCGTCCCCGTCGGGCTTGAACCACGGGATGAGCTGCTCGTAGCGGATGTCCAGGAGTTCGCTGCCCTTGAACTTCGCCGACAGGATCCGGTACGGGACCACCTTGTCACCCTTCTGCCAGGCCTCCATCGGCGCCTCGGCCCCCTTGGGGTTGAACCAGGCGCCCACGAGGGCTTCCGCCAGCAGGTACAGGGCAGGCTCGCCGGTGTAAGGATTGAACGACCGGACCAGGACATAGTCGATGCCGGGGCCCACGCAGAGGGCCGTATTGGACGGCAGGGTCCAGGGAGTGGTGGTCCAGGCCAGGATGTACACGGGCGTGTCACCCTCGGCAAAAAGCTTTTCGGACACCTCGTTCCGGACCACCCGGAACTGGACGGTGGCGGTGGTGTCGGTGACGTCCTTGTAGCAGCCGGGCTGATTGAGCTCGTGGGAGCTCAGACCGGTACCGTCGGTCGGGGAATAGGGCTGGATGGTGTAGCCCTTGTACAGGAGCCCCTTGTCATAGATATCCTTCAGAAGGTACCACAGGGTCTCGATGTAGCGGTTGTCGTAGGTGATGTAGGGATCGTTCATGTCCACCCAGTAGCCGATGCGCTGGGTGAGCGTCTCCCATTCCTTCGTATATTTCATCACCTCCTTGCGGCAGGTGGCATTGTACTCGCCGATGGAGATCTTCGTGCCGATGTCCGCCTTGGTGATGCCCAGTTTCTTCTCCACGCCCAGTTCCACCGGGAGACCGTGGGTGTCCCAGCCGGCGCGCCGGTGGACCTGGAAACCGGTCTGGGTCTTGTAGCGGCACACGGCATCCTTGATGGAACGCGCCATCACGTGGTGGATGCCGGGCATGCCGTTGGCCGACGGCGGACCCTCGAAGAAGATGAACTCCGGAGCGCCCTCACGGAGCTCCAGGGACTTCTCG